>JABAHS010001585.1_pt1 | contig 17065 bp, 37 predicted proteins | sample 7062111 | NCBI WGS metagenome assembly JABAHS01 (sample SAMN14534600, study PRJNA622989) | marine sediment metagenome | biome: marine biome [ENVO:00000428]; feature: marine pelagic biome [ENVO:01000023]; material: deep marine sediment [ENVO:00002113]; isolation source: pool of 4 deep marine... | reverse complement strand
CGAGTCCTGCATGAAGAACGGCAAAGCCACGGACTCGTACTACCGTCAGGTCTATGACCGTGCTCGTAAGGTCTACAACGAGAAGGTCAGCACCGACGACGACAAGTGGCCGGATGCTCGTCGCCACAACGCTGCGCTCCGCAAAGTCGGCAAAGAGATCTTGAAAGATCTCTGGCTAGCAGCGAGAGACTAAAAGCAACCCCCGCCCCCAAATGCAGGTCGGAAACCAAACGTGCAACGGGGCGGGGGTCTTTTTAACTTTCCTGCTCTCATCTATCGCTCGAAATCCCACACCAGCCACAGAGCAGGAATTTCTGATCCAGAGCCAAGCCATTTCCGCAAACACCAAACACCGCCCGCTCTGGTGTAAAGCCAGCTAGACCCTAATTGTGGGAACTTCTCTCTTAACAGGACCTGGGGGAGAAGTCTGGGGAGGGTCTAGCTCCGGGGGAGGGAACCCTTTTTTACTGACCATCCCTTGGGGGGGTTCCCTCCCCACCTTTTCTGTTTTGTAACTGCTACTTGGAAGCTGCTGATTGTGTACCTAACCAGTGCGACTGCGAGCAAGCACAACACCGAGATATCGGTGTTCTCATCGCTAGACGGAAAACCAGTGAGAATACTGGCATTACTAATCAACACTCCGAGAGACGATGAGGACCGGATGCTACGGGACTATGGATGGATCAGGATCACTCCATGGCAACTGTCCGCTGAAGATGAAAACAAGTACGTAGCCGAGCTGAAGCGTTGGGCCGGGTAACTCATTATGTCCTATCAGAACAACCTCTCTCAAGAGGATCTGGTTCTCCGGAGAAAGGAAGTAGCTCACTGGTACAGGCTAGGTTACTCATCCCAACAGATATCTGAAAAAATGGAGATATCAATGGGAGCAGTTTCCAGGGATATCGCGATCCTCCGAAGCAGGTATCATGACGACTTCGAGCCTGTCCGGGTCACGAAGAAGAGAATCGCCAGGCACCCCGAAGGGAACTGTCGGATCGGAAAGTGTGCATACTGCTACCCGAGTCCAGGAGTAGTCCGGATACACGCTGAAGTAGTCCTAACCATCAATGTGGAAGAACTAGCAGAGAAGTTCGGTATGAGAGAGTACACCCTGATGGATGGGAAACTCTGGGCGCAGGAGGATATCGAGTCTCTCCTCCGGGGGCTCTCTTACTCCGAGCATATTACCGGGCTTCACGTCATTGTCCACGGATTGAAAGAGTGAGATGAAGAAAATAGTCGTTGCGTCCAACACCGTCGTGGATCATTGGAACAACGGAGATGGAACTGTCTCTCTCGTATTCCAGGACGACAACAAAAGAGAAGTCGAGCTGGTGTTCACTTCCAGTTCGGTACTGTCTCGTTTGGCTACCTCGGCTGACAAGGCGAGAGACTACATCAAGCTTGCAAAACGTCCCCCGCAAATCTTCTCTTAAGACCTCCCTCCTTCGGGCTGGCCCTCGGCTCCCTGACCTTCTCACCCCCGTTGGAGGGAGACCAAACCTTACCCATGGAAGTGTGCCGGTGAAAGTTCTAGCCCATACAGGGGACCCACGTCTGTATGGTGACGACGACGAAGTAGTTGGCAGTTCGTGGCTAGCGGTGAGTGACATCATGCCAAAGCAGAAACCGGCTTCCATGGGTTCATCTAGCAAGGAAAGGAACAAGCGCAAGTGACTGTCAACATCCCGGTACTCCGAAAAGCAGTGGAGTGGATTGAAGAACAGGCCAAGATTCCTTGGCGGGACCGAGTATGGGACCAGACCAGATGGGTTGGTAACCAGCGAACCCCAGACATCAATCTGGACCATATCTACGGCGCTACCGGAGTATGCGGCACCACGTACTGCATGGCCGGTTACATCGCCCAAAGCAACGGGTGGACCCCGGTGGGCATGGATGCCTTCTGGAAGGATGGTGTCACGAAAAGAGCAGCAGTCATCGCCCGAGAGATCCTGAACATCGAACGCGACGACGCTGGTCTTCTCTGGTTCGCACCAAACGACCCGGTAATAATCCGTGAACGAGCTGAAGAAATCGCGGGGGAAAAGCTATGACCGTCAACATCCCGGTGCTCCGGAAGATGCTGGAATGGGTCGAGGAGCAGGACAAGCTGGCCATCGCCACTAGGGATTGGTATCAGCCGGACTGGTTCAGCTTCAAGCCTTTGGAGGAAGACTGCGGAACGCAGTACTGCGCTGCTGGATATGTGGTCCAGTTGGAAGGCTGGGAACCATACAAAGAAGGGGCCATGGATACGACCCAGGGTCGGATGGGAACTTCTCGGTGTGAAAAACACGGAGTCGTAAAAGAGGTTGGTGAGGTTGCTACTAAGATCCTCGGGGTAACCGTGGAAGAATCCCACTCACTGTTCTATGGCGGAAATGACGCACGAGCAATTCGCAGGAAATGCGAAGAAATCGCTGAAAAAGCTGGGGAAAAGCTATGAGACCGAATGTTCCATTGCTTCGAAAGCTTGTGGAGTGGGTGGAGGAGCAGGAAAACCTCGTGAACTCTCAGTGGGATCAGAAGTTCTGGTCCACCAGGGACTACGACTGCAATACCACCTACTGCGCAGCAGGGTATATCGCTCAGATCCACGGCTGGGAGATGATATACAACCAGCAGCTCGGACAGAGAATAGGTGCTGCCAAAGCCATCAAGAATGGCGAAATCAGGTGGATTCATGACATCGCCAAAGAAGAGCTGGGCTTGACTAACGACCGAGCAGGACTGCTCTTCCTCGGGACAACAGGGATGATGGCCACTGCTTCAGAAATCAGGTCACTCTGCGAGAAGTTCGCAGGGGAGAAACTCTGAGAGGAGAACACTCAGATGTGCAACAACGAAGTGCTACAGCGCCGATTGCTCCGAACCGCAGACTTCGGAGAACTACTGGGCCGGGTGTACAAGCGGAAGGGCAACCACATCAGGGCCAGGCAGCTCTTCATCGAGAGCTACACCATCCGCAGAGAGGTCGCAGCATTGAAGGCTATGCCGAGCACCAAGACATGCCCGAACGCCGGAGACATCGGTAAGCCGATCCGGCACGTCGAGCTGCCAGGAGAAGAACCACTCACCGTTCCGTCTGAGTTCCCTGAGGAAGCTCCGGAAGAGGCTCCGGTGGAAGCACCCGCCGAGCCAGAGAAGGTTCCTGCCTGAGAGTGCCCAACCAATTCCAATCTCAGTTTGGTAGAAGCGAACCCTTTGGGGGTTCATCGCTGTTTGGGTCCCGAGTCTGGGGAGTAGACTCCTATGGTCGGTGTGTTGGAAAGAACTATCACATCTGGAAACCAGGGGAGAACACCGCTGTCTGTAAAGTTCCTCAGCGGAGGGACCCTCATAGCTTAATGCTCGAAGCAGTGGAACCGATTGGTTCTGATGTCGGTTGTAAAGGCGTAGAACCTCACTGTCAATGTGGGTTCTATGCTTTTTATACCCCAGAGGCCGAAAAACCAAATACCGGAGCTGTCGGGATAATCGAGGGCTATGGTTTGGTTACCGAGGGTCCATTGGGGTTCCGGTCGATGAAAGCGAAGATCGTAGCTCTGGTGCTGAGTGAATCACTGGTCTGTCAACGACCATTTACCGATCTTTTCGGCTACCGATACGACAGCAGCACAACACCTTCCTCTAAAGAACAGGTGCAGAAGAACTATCCTGATGTCAGATTCTTCGACTCGATCAGCGATATGTACGCGGAGTTTCCTCTCAGTAGTCCTCAGTTGTATGACCCAGACGAGCCTGGGTTCTGGGAGAAGCCTATCGAGTGAAAGGAGGGAAATCCTTTGAGCGAACCCGGAACAGTCCAGCAGAATTTCGGCCGGAAAGGTGTCGAAGCCAGACCAGGCGAAGTAAGAGGTATCCGGCGCTGGATGTTTTATGGTGGCAATCTAATCGGAATGATGGGTACATCCTGGAGACCCGGAGCAGAGATGCAGTCTTCGTGTCTTTCTCTTGGAGGGCGCAACTCACATAACTTCGACTACAAGTGTACTTGTGGGTTCTATGCCTATTGGGGAGACGCTTATGCACGCAAGCCCCCACACTACTACTCTATTTACGAGACAATAGGTGTGGTCAGCGGTTATGGGAAAGTAGCAATAGGTTCCCTTGGATTCAGGTGTGAGAAGTCCAGGATACTCGCTGTAACTATCCATCCGAGATTGCCTGGCACAGCCAAACGTTACTTAGAGTCATCCGGTATAGCTGTCTACTCCGATTTAGTTGATCTCCTAGGTGAGTTTCCCTGCGAGAACATGTATTAAGTCATGACGTGGCGATATGTGTTTTCTTCGTTTGCTGAGGCCATCACCCATGCTAACTGGATTGCTTACACCACAGGAATTCGGCAGAAAGTTAGTTGTCCCAACCGGATGTGGTGTGTGAATCCAATAGATGGGTATCAGCCGAACCAAGACCGCGAAAATGCGGCGAAGATGCGGAAGACGCATCAATACCAAAGAGAGGTAGTCCAGCCGATGAATTCCGATTTCGTTGTCTCCTGACAATGGGAAAGAAGAAGAGGGTATATCCTTGTCCTTGGTGTGATGCCGAAGAAGTATCTGTCAAAGGATACCAGCGCCATCACAAGTCCAAGATCGTATGGATATGCCCAGTCTGTAGAGGACCCCGGCCTATTCGCTGCCACAGAGCACACCTACATGAGTTCGATAGACCGTGTATCTACTGTGGTCGTCGGAAGTTCCGACCGATGAAGAAGAAAGGCCAGAGCCCAGACAAGCCGATCAGCCGCAAAAGGCGGCGAAGGCAGAAATAGCTTTACCGCATCAGGTGGGTATCTCCCTGGTGCGTCTGGGGCTGGATGGCATCGACTTTCCTGGAAAACCGCTAGCCGGACCAGGACTGGACTCGGGTTCGATTCCCGACAGCTCCACAAAACACAAGCGGAGGGGTTCAAATTGGAAGAAAAGAAGGGCAATGAAAAAGTAACCATCCTTCAGTACATCTACGTGAAGTGCCCGGAGGAAGGATGCTTTCAGACGGCAGTCATCGAGTATAACCGAGTGCAAGAGTCCACTTCTGGACCTATCACAGTCTCCAAAGTCCGGTGTGTCGAGAACCACTGGTTTATACTTCCCAGATCAGAACTGGAGCGTTCATGAGCTACCAAGGTTCCTTCGGAGAAAAGCGTTATCCCAACGAGGTATACGGAATCCGGACTTGGCTGTGGGACGACGATAGTTGGGCACTGACTGGAAGCCAGGGATACGCATGGAAGAGGGGTCCCAATCATTCTAGGTGTAATAGGAGCCCACTACTGCACAGCTACCACAACTTCGAGCACGACTTCGATCCTGCCTGTACATGTGGGTTCTACGCATACTTTCTAAATCCATTCATTCAGGACTGGATGGATATGACTATCGTAACCAGCTCTTACAGCGGTGTCATAGGTATCATCAGGGGCTGGGGAAGTGTTGTGATAGGTTCTCGTGGCTTCCGCTGCCAGAAAGCTGAGATCCTGGCTCTGTACCCGATGCATCTGTTATCCAGGAGATCAGTGAAGAGACTGACGAAGTTCGCTACATTCCCGGTGTTCCAGGACTACGACTCAATGATTCAGGAGTTTCCGCCGAGTAGCCCCAGGGAGCTTGGAATACCTGAGACGAGAGTGAGTATGATTGGTGTGAAGCCACCACATGTGCAAGGGGGATATTGCTCGGACTGCTCTTGCTCGGACTGCTCACCGTATAGACCGTGGTGGAAGAAGCTCTGGTAAATGGAGATAGAGCTTGGCACCGAGCTTTACGCCGAGGAATGCTGGACAACCAGAGTCTCGGTGCGACCTGGCCAAAAATCAGTTTCAGGCTTGGGAATTATGTTTGAATGCGTTGGCTGGGGGAATGAGCGGGTAGCTCTACTAGGCCCGGACGGGATTGTATACAAGCGAACGCACGGCTGTTACTGCACGCCTTCGCTAAACTGCAATCGTCACAAGCAGACCAGAGACGAGCTGAAACTGTTCCGTCACGCTTCTGACAAAGGATATTCCTGGGCACCAGATTTCTGGTTCTACGGGTTCTCCGATGTCATTGCGATGCCGTACTATACACAATCCAGAGGTCTGACTAGCCAATTAGAGCTATCACAGCCAGAGCTGCTCGAAGAGATCTCCCAATTCACCATGGATTTCTGTGATCAGAACTTCGGCCTTCGTGAAGACGAATCAGTAGTCCTATTGGACGGAGGTCGCTCGTCGGTGATTAATGGACCACCACGACCGTGGGAAAAATCACCAGTAGTGGGAGTGTTGCTATGAGAGGACATCGATGCAAATCCAAGCGATAGATCTTCGAGTCGGAGACATCATTCAAGAAAAGGGGTGGAGAGGCGGTGTATCCAGAACCACTGTTCAGTTGGTTCGGCACGGAGGTCATATCGGCAATGCAGGACTCTCTTCCACTCCGCTAAGGCTGATTCGATATGCATCGGTGATTGTGAACGAGCAATTCTCGTACCCTCCGACCGCTTGGCTTACCGTTCTCCGAGACGGCGGAAAGATAGAGGAGGTTGCTGGTGGCAGAAAATAAGCAGATTGATGCTATCATCGAACTGAATCACTGCGACGGAACAACCGAGTTCATTGGGCGAAAGACGATAATCGAGTCACGCGACGACGGCTCTAATTTCGTCACCGCAGATATGTATTACGGTGCGCTGGAAGACTACGAATCTGACAGATACTGTCTGTGGAAGCTTCCGCCAAAGGCGTCTCCTGAAGATCCGAACTATCCGGGCATGGGATTTTCCCAGCCGGACTTGATTCTGGAATGGGAAGAGATTGACTGGTCTCGGCTGTGCGTAGCTCGGTGTCCAGACGCTGAGCTTCCCTGGCTGGAGCAACACCGAAAAGCTTCGTTAGCGAGCGGTGGTTGCTGTAACGATCCGTCTCATGGCAAAGACGGGACTATATACAGGAGTGAAGATGAGCGCAGAAGTGCTGAGTCCGGAGGAGACAGCGAAATCTCTCGGGATTCCGGTTGAGGAACTGGAATCCTGGCTGAACCATGAGATAGATAAGTCATGCGAGATTCAGATGACTATCGAGATCTTTGGTATCTCCTGGACATGCTACGCCTCAGCAACTTGGATTGCATATCGCAAACAGTGCGGCAATTGTGCTGCTCCACCTGAATCTAGGTTCTGTTGTGAGGACCACAAAGAACGTTTCATAAACGGTCACGTGGTTTGTGGCGGGATTGATAACAAGTGCTACGAGCCGATTGAGCTACATTGGATCGAGAGGATCAAGTGACCCGTCCAGACTGGGATCAGTACTTCTTGGAGATCGCAGAAGTCGTTTCCTCCCGCGCCGACTGCACCAGAGCCAAACATGGAGCAGTGATCGTCCGTGACAATCGCATCGTGGCGACCGGCTACAACGGTGCCGCTCCGGGCGAGCCTGGCTGTCTGACGGACGGAGCGTGTCCGCGTGGGCAGAAGTCCTACTCCGAGGTTCCGAGCCTCTCAGGGGACTACAGCGACTGCATCTCGCTGCACGCCGAGGTCAATGCAATCGCCTACGCAGACCGGAACCAGACACACCAAGCAACGATCTATATCACCGGGGAGCCGTGCTCCTGGTGCCGGAAGGTCATCAAGTCTGCGGGTATCAAGCGGATTGTCTATCCACTAGAACCGACCGTCCGATTTCGAAGATACCGGATGAGAGAAGAATCGTGATCTGGACTACCTATTTTATAGTCGGTGGTGTCCTATCACTCCCGGCGATGTTCTTATCAGCCCGTAGTATGTGGGAAGAAGACATGGGAGATGACATTATTGCAGGGGTCCTTCAGATGATCCTGGTCGGAGCGATAGCCGTTTTTGGCTGGGGTTTCATTCTGGCTATTGCTATCGCTGTTCTTCCTTTTGTCGGTATATGGCACCTGGCAAAGCCAGGGAGAGTCAAGCTTCCTAAGAAGTACAACCGATCAGAAGAAGTGGAGTCCTAGTAGAAATGCTGACCCTGATCATCACACTCCTGAGCATTATAGGGTATGTCGTTATAGCATACGGGACTGCCTCGTTCATCACACACGTCCGAGATTTCGACCGAAAACGAGGAAGTGTACTAAGGGAAGAGAGGTGTGGTCGTTCTAAAGGATATGACATTCTTAGTCTTGGAGACCAGAAGTTCTGCAACTTCAACCATCGACACTCCGGTCCTGGTGAGGTCGGTTTCTGGAGTTCCGTATTCTTGCCGTACGGGATTCTTTCTGCGATCTGGCATTGGCAGGCAGTCGAATGGTCCCAAGAAGAACGCCAACTGATCAGAAAGATCTACTCATCTGAGAAGTCATCAAACGTCCTGGCTCTCGAATCTCACCTGGATCGTAGGCAACAAGAGAAGCTGAAGCTAATGCACCAAGAGATCAAACGATTGGAGAAAGAGACCAGTGGCACAGGAACAGAAGAAGCCAGAGAAGAAGCAACAAGAGGAACAAGAAGAAGTCGAGCCAAAAGATATCCAGGACTCTGAGATCGGTGAAGCCGTCGATGACATCCTCGATGAAATCGATGAAGTCCTAGAAGAAAACGCTCAGGACTTCGTTGAAGCCTTCGTCCAACAAGGAGGGGAGTGATGACTATCGGACTTGAAGTCGATGGCTATCGGTTTTTGTACGAAGCAGATGAACACAACGAAAACATCAAGCTCATCACTCCGGACGGAACACCGCTGATCATCGCCAAGAGAGATTCGAAAAAGGATTGGCACTGGGCTGATGGTGAGCTTCTGTTCGATCTGATTCTGGGAGTACTGATTCCGAAGGAACAGCCCTCGCTCGGATACGTCAGTCTAGCCAAGACCGTGTTGGACAAGCTCAAGGAGTTCCGGTGACTGAGATCCCACTGAAACGCAAATATCAGCCGAGCGTTCAACCAATGGTGTCTGTGGCTGGTATGAACGAGGTCCTGGTCCGGAATAGCAACGACTACTACGCCAAGAAGATCGACTCCGGCAGCAACCATCAAGGGACCAAGAGAAAGAACAAGAACGGACCAAAGACCTACGACCGTGAGAAGCATGTGCTGTGGGTCTATCCCTCCGGGAGAAAGACAATGGTGCATCTATGAGCGACAACACCCTGCTGGCTATCATCGTTGTTTCGAACCTGGCCTTCCTGGGTTTTCTTATGTGGATAGGTTCTCGGCGTTGACATGTCGGAAGAAGACGACAGACGAGCGAAAAACCGAGCGTTAGCCAGAGCTGACTTCATCCGTGACCGCATCGAGACGGTCGTTGAATTCTGGGAGGCTGTCGTAGAGGCATACCAGCAGAGAGACTGGGAGGTCCTCGAATACGAGAGCTGGGACGCATACATAGACGGAGAGTTCGGGTCTGACCGCATCAGACTCACCAAGAAGCGCCGTCAGGGGATCGTTTCTGAGATGCGGCAGAGAGGTATGTCCACGCGAGCCATCGGCTCAGCGCTGGGAGTTAGTCAGAAGACTGTTGATCGGGATGTCGATGAAGTTGAGTCAGATGACTCACCTGAGTCCGTTATCGGAACTGACGGAAAGACATACTCAGCCGCGAAGGCTGAGCCACGAGAAACCTCCTGTGGCACAGACAATTCCTTCAACGAGGCACTGGCACAAGCCAAGCGATGGCTGGACACCATAACCAGAGGAAAACTGAGTGAGTCGGAGCGACAGGAAGCTATATCTGTCCTGAGGAAAGTACTAGCTCGGCTCGAAAAGGATAAGGATGGCTAAACGAGAATCGGTCTACGTCATCAAGCGAATTCCAACTTCGGGTACCGACCCTGAGGCGGATGAATACTACAAAGACCAGCCGGTTCCAAACCCGAACGTCTACGTCGGTGAGATCACCGTGGAGTTCAGGATGTTCTTTCCTCCTCATACTCCATATGGGGAGATCATTGGTGCATACGATACCGCGATGGATGAGTTCTGGGAGACGCTTCTCGAAGACAAACTCAAACCACTGGTGAAGCAGAGGCTTTCCAGAATGTACCAGAGACATACTAAAGGAGAAGTAGAAGATGACTAAGTTCTGGGGGATACTGTTCTCCGTTTCACTGTTGTTCATATTCCTGACCGGAGCATTCTGGATTCCGTTGGTAGCCCTCGGAGCTTCCAGCCTAGGGCTTGGGTACGAGGCAGGTCGGAGAACCAAGCCTAGGAGTCTCGACCGATGAACGGAACCGCAGTAGGAAAGGTCTTTGTTGGCGGGATACTGCTACTTGGAACCATCATTGTGTTCGCGTCGATGTGGGTCTTCGGCTGGGGATTCTTCCAGCGGTCCACCGCAGACTTCCGTGGCGAGACCGAAGCCATCGAAAGAGTTCAGGGCGATGGTGACTACCGGAATGCCGCCTACAACGCTTTCTTCGACCGCTGTGCATCGATCCAGTCTTTCGAAGACCGGATTCGAATCCTGGAAGACGAGCTGACCGGGAATCCGACCGAGCAACGAAGGACCGAGATCCAATCGGCGTTGGGAGCTATCAAAGCGCAGCGCGCCGAAGAAGTCCGTTCGTACAACGCAGACGCCGCCAAGGACTTCACCGCTGGGCAGTTCCGTGATGCGGACCTACCTCATGAGATCGATATCGAAGGGAACGACACTACATGCGCAACGTCCTCAAACTGATCGTATCAGCGATCATCGCGGTTATCTTCATCTCCGCGTGTGATGGACAACCTACTCCACAGTCAGAGGAGCTGGATCGGCAGCAGCAGGGATACACCGACCTGACGAAGGCTCAGCCTATCGAGAAGATGAAGTACTCTCCGACCAGGAACTCGATCAACAAGTGGATCAAGACCTGGGACCAGCCCGGAAAGCTGTCATTCATGTACCTGATGACCGCCAACGGTGATTATCTCGGGTACTACGTGCTCGAAGGTCTGCCGGTGAGCTATTGCACTGTGGGGTCACCACCGTACACCTGGGTCGATAGACCGGGCGACGGTTCAAATACCAAGCACGAAGTAGAAGCACCCGCGATGGATGGCGTGTACTATTCAGGCTTCGAGTGCAATCGGTACTACGGATTCGAGGCCGAGACTGGGAAGTTCCTGGACTGGGTTCGGAGTGACGGTCAGATCCAGTTCGTCACCGATTCCCCGGAGAAGGGAATCAACACCGGCCCACTGCTCGGTGGTACCACAACAGTGGAGGACGTGGAAGACAGCCTGAAGAATTGACGATCAAGCAAGACGAAGACTTCGGTCTTCCGGAGAGTCCGGTCAGATGGAGTTGGAAAGTCTATCTGGCCGTGACTCTCAATTCAGCATCCGTACTAACTAAAGAGGTTTCTGAATACCTAACCGATGTGGTTAACCTCCTGATAAAGGATTACGAGGCTCGCCGTCAAGACGAAGTAAGGCTGGAGCTGGAATCCTTCGATGAGGAAAATTGAAGAACAACCCGATCTGGTGGTCTGAAAACAGATCGCTGTGTGAGTGGAAATACTGTGGGGCCAAGCGCTGGGCACCTTACTCGTGGAATTACTGCGCCGAGCATTTCGCTGAGGCAGCGCTCTTAACTGACAAAGCCAGAGCCGAGAACGACCTACCACCGATAGCGGTGAAGTGGGCACGATCCAGACTGTGCGGCGTGCTCAACGGGTACACACCCGATCTCGGTGATGTGGCTTGGGATACGAACTATCCTCGGGAGCATCTCACCGAGATAGCCCAGGACCTCGGCCTGGACCTGGACGAGACCAAGGAAGTCCAGTGGCGCGCGGCCAGAGCCGCTATCGCGGCCAGACACGGCAAGGAGTGGGGTAACTCCCGCAGGCCGGTACCGAAGCTCTACGAGGGTCCTGGTAGCCGCACCGCGTTGTCTCGATCCCAGTCGATATCAGAGATCAACTCCTACTACGACGGCATGGGTCAAAGCTGATGTCGTTCGTAACACTTTGGGATCTGATCTATCCCAACGACTATCGAGTCGCAGTCAACGATGGGCTGATCAGAACACAGAAGCATCCAGAGCTGGACCTGTGGATTCACAACTACACCGCAACTGCTCAGTTCACCAAAGGCGCATGGGACAACCAAGCAGTGAGGCTCTGCCGAGGAATCATCACCAACCAGGATGATGAGATACTAGCGCAACCGTTCGCGAAGTTCTTCAACTACGGCCAGCCCGAAGCAGGGTACCTAAACCCAGAGGCTCCAGCCAAGGTACTGGACAAGCTGGACGGAAGCCTTGGGATTCTGTACCCGACTGGAAATCTGGCATACACGTCTGGCTTAAGAATGCCTGAGTACGCGATAGCCACCAGAGGTTCGTTCTCATCCGAGCAGGCTATTCACGCCACCAAGATCTGGAACGAGAAGTACGCTCCGTTCTGGACTCCGGATCAGAGATATACCTATCTGTTCGAGATCATCTATCCAGACAATCGTATTGTCGTTGACTACGGTGATATGAATGATCTGGTGTTTCTCGGTTGCAACCAGATCGGTTCCAAGCAATTCTCATTTATTCCAGGTGGAAAGGCTCCGTCTGCTGAGTGGTGGCCGGGACCGATGGTTCAGTTATTCCCTGAAAAATCTCTGACCGCTGCGCTATCAAAACCACCCAGAAAAAACGCCGAAGGACTGGTGGTGGTTCTCCCACACAAAATGGTGAAGATCAAGCAGGAGGACTACATCACCCTTCACCGTTTGGTGACCGGACTCCGGCCCAGAGCAATCTGGGAGTTCCTTGCGGTCAACGCCTGCAAGCATCTCATCGAGAAGCCCAAGCACTGGGGTAGCAAGCTCCGGCTTGACCCAGAGCGGGCCAAGGAGATCCTGGAGATTGGGCCAGACTGGAAAAGCAGCTATCTAGAGAACGTCCCCGACGAGTTCTATGCCTGGGTGAACGAAACTATTGAGCAAATCTCAACGTCAGTAGACCTACTAGAGGCTCAGGTCACCCAGGTAGCCGAAAGCATCTGGCATCTCCCACGTAGAGAATACTTCAACGAAATCAAGAAGCACAGGTACTTCGGAATCCTCGGTCTGATGTATGACGGAAGAGACATCACCACCGAGTTGTGGAAGGAGGTATACCCGTCCGCTGAAGGTAAGCCGTTCAGAGAACAAGGAGAAGACATTGCGTAAGCCACCTAGAAGAGCATCGGTAGGAGTACTTCTAGCCGGTACTCCTGTTCTAGTGTTGGTCACTATTTTATTCATCGCTAACTGGCAGATAGGTCTATTAGTGACTGGAATGTTGATCGGAATGGCAATGCTGATCATCGGACTTGCTATTCTGATGGATCTGTGATGATCAGAAAAGCACTCGGAGGATTGCTGGTAGCTCTGCCGTTCGTAGGTCTGTTCGTTGGTGGGGCTATCTTAGTTGGAGTGGTTAAGCTGACCGTGGCCACACTAGTAGCACTTCTTATCTCTGGAACCCTTTATGACCGGGATTACTCTTCTGATGGGAGAAGACTGAGATGGCAAATCAAGAGGCTATACGCAAGTGGTATCTCGCTCTCAAGAGCGAAGAATACCGGCAGACCAAGGGCCGACTTAAAACTGGGAATCCAGATGACGGGGGGCCAGATCAGTATTGCTGCTGGGGGGTTGCTTGCGATCTGTTTCCTGATGACGGATGGTCCTGGAAGCAAGGATACTCGTCGCAGTTCAATGCGACGATCCCTTTTTTGTCTGCGGAAAGAACCTGCTTCACAGCAATACCTCCGGATGAGGTTTGTCAGTGGCTTGGCATCGATGAGTCCACAATGCTTTCGATACCACACGAGATCTATGACTCGGTGCTGAGTCATATGACGTACAATCGCGGTCTCGGGTCTGATGTAACAGGTACCCTAATCGAATTCAATGACACCGGGGTACCCTTCGATCTGATCGCTGACATCATCTGGCACAACTACGGAGAAGGTGATCCTCCCGATGCATAATACCGCAAGGATCGACATTGCCTCTCATTTGCAGAAAGCTCTTGCTGAGCTAGAGGCGGCAAAAAGACGGATCGAGATCAGGACCACCGGACTTGATGTTCGATACGAGACTCACAGTGACAAAATCACGTGTACCTGGATCGAGTCTGCTATCGATAGCGATATTAGCGCTATCAGAGAGTTATGGAGAGATGAGTAGATGGCTGTAATCCCTTCTGTAGTGGTCAACAACGGATCAGTCGAAATTGGTTCGGAGAGTTTCACACCTGAAGAAATCTTCAATTATGTGGATGATCTGCTTGCAGCAGCCAACGAAGCAGAAAGGCAGAAGGAGTATGTTGCTACTCCTGGAACTGTCTACTTTTCACAGGATGACAGTGGAGCTGTCTATGTTGTGTCCGACGTTTCGGATAGTCTCTGGAAGCTATACACCGATGGTGACGGCACTGCAAATCTAGTGACCAAGGCCGACCTGGATTCTCGTGGAATAAGGCTTAGCAGATTCAAGTCCGACGACGGGTCTGTTATTGGTTCTGACGGTAGAAAGACTACTGTATGAGCACTCTACTTATCCTTCGCGGGCTACCGGCGTCGGGTAAAACCACCTTCGCCAAGCAGTGGGTGGCAGAGGATGTTGAGCATCGGTCCAGAGTCAACCGGGATGAGCTGCGAGAGACGTTGCATGACGGTTTCCAGGCTCCGAACGAGCAGACGGTTTCCAGGGCCGAGTATGCGGTGATCGTGTCTCTGCTGGCCGCTAAGCGGTCTGTGGTGGTGGATAACACCAACCTCCGGAAGCGGTACGTCCGGAAGTACATGGAGCTGGCTGCCCAGGCTGGAGCTGATATCGAGTTCAAGGACTTCGAGGTTCCTATCAGCGAAGCCGTCACAAGAGACCACTACCGGATGGTGATCGGTGAGCGTGGAGTCGGTGAAGATGTGATTCGTCAGATGGCCGACCGATTCAACATCAAAGAACAGGGTGTTCTTCCGGCGAGGCCGGAACTGGATGAGGAGTTCGCGGTGGAACCGTACGTTCCGGACCCCTCGCTGCCGCTAGCGCTCCAGGTGGACATCGACGGGACCGTGGCGCTGCACAACGGTCGCAGCCCGTATGACTACAGCCGGGTCTCCGAGGACCTACCCAACGAGAATGTGATCCAGCTTATCCAAGCCGTCTGGGCATCTGACTGGTTCGATTGGATCATCTTCCTATCGGGAAGACCGGAGACCTGTATAGAAGACACCGAGCGTTGGCTGTCTCGATACTTCGATCCGGCTGAGTTCAAGCTTTTCATGCGTCCGGCTGACCAGCTAGAAACTAACGACTCGGTAGTCAAGGTCGAGCTGTTCAACAAATATGTCCGCAACAACTACAACGTCGTTGCAGTGCTCGATGACCGAAACCGAGTAGTCCGGGCCTGGCGGAAGCTGGGCTTGACCTGTCTCCAAGTTGCAGAAGGAGCTTTCTGATGGAAGATCTGATGTTCTGGGTTCTAGCGGTGTTGATACTCCTCGTCAATTTGGCGTTCCTCGCATTGATGGGATGGGGGATCATCGAGCTGGTTCAATGGGTAACAGCACAATGATGATTCACCCTCCGTGGAATGACGGAAGCTGGAATGGGTTCTACTTGGATGATGACGTGGATAACAGCGTCAACGTCGATGACTCCGATATCGACATCAACGAAATCCAGATGGAGTCGCTCGGAGAACCAGAATCGGTGTGGTCGATACTGACTGGGATTATCGTCATCACCGCGATTGCGGTACTGATGGTGCTGGCGCTAGGAGTCCTTGTGCAGTTGGTCTTCGGATGAAGAGACCAGTAAAAGTCGGAGACAGATATACCGACTGTACCAATATGGTCGCAGTGGCGACCGAGGTCTACCCATGTGCCTATTCCTGGAAGCAGATTGTCTGGTACTGGCTGACAAGGCGTGCTCCGGACTTTGATGTCATCGGTGAGTACACAGATAAAGACCAGCTAAGTGATCCGGGGAGATACAGCAATGTGTCCTGGAGACACTGCGGATGTGAGAAGATCTGAGTGATTGTGATTTGGTGTAAACACGGACCTATGATCTGTACTCAGGTTGGGCCTGATATTTCGAAGTGGGATTGTGCAGCAGGCTATTGCCTTCCTAGTTGGAGTGATACTACTGATGGCAGATATTGGCAAGGAAATAGAAACGGTGGAAGTGGAGCCGCTTCCAGTTCAGCAACCCCATCCCTCGCTACCAGAGCCGGTGGAGGTACCGGAGCAGGAGCCAGTACCGGCGTGAACCGAAACAGAGTTTCCAGAAAGCTCTATGGCGCGATCCGTCTGTTCAGGGTGTGGAATCTTCAGTCATGTAGTCTAAGATCACTAGTCGTTGCTTTCGACTGGATGCCTGATGTAAATGTGTCGTTCGCTAGGGTCTCAACTAGTGGTGGCAGGCTTTCCGACAAAGGATTCTACGGATTCAAGTCTTACGGTACCCTCCTGGAATCAGACCGTCCGTACAATCACTCCCAGATCGCTGGGACCATCCTCTGCTGGGGAAAGGTTGTTGTCGCAGAAAGAGGGGCTAGGTGCCAGAAAGCCAAAGTCGAGTCACTCATAGTTCCTAATGACGAAATCGACCTTGCGGTTAAAGCTTTTCCGGTAGCAGAAAAATACCATGCGCGAGTGATCTCTGAAGAGACCGCGCATCAACTGGTGGGCGGTCTGGTTCCCTACCAGTTCGAGGACGTGACATGAGAACCATCGAAGTACAGACCTCGGACGGAGAAGTGTTCGAGGTTTCGAACATCCCTGAGGAAGCCAAGATCACTTTTGGTGCAACCAATCCGGCTTCCGAGGCCAGCCGGAAGACTGCTTATTCATCTGGTGGGTACACCCTCAGGATCTACCGGGGTAGCCGGGATAACGGAAACCAGCTCGCGGTCTTCCAGAACGTAGCAAACTTCCGGGACAGATCACTGACCATCAAGAAGATGGGCAAAAAGCTCTGGATCGACGATGAACAGGAGGAGCGCCTTGGCTAGTAGTAGCAAGAAAGAATTCGATCTAGTTTGGAGTGGTGCTGCGGTAGGACTGATAGCCTTCGAGATATGGGCTATCCGGAGCAAGAACTGGGACGGCACCTTCTC
>JABAHS010003620.1_pt1 | contig 17072 bp, 15 predicted proteins | sample 7062111 | NCBI WGS metagenome assembly JABAHS01 (sample SAMN14534600, study PRJNA622989) | marine sediment metagenome | biome: marine biome [ENVO:00000428]; feature: marine pelagic biome [ENVO:01000023]; material: deep marine sediment [ENVO:00002113]; isolation source: pool of 4 deep marine... | reverse complement strand
GGCAACCGGGCGGTGCCCCGGGCAATGTCGATGAGGTCCGCTACCACCGCCGATGCCGTCGGCAGCGCCCCCGCCCCGGCACCGCTGTAGAGCGTGTCCCCGGCCGCGTTGCTGTGCACGAGGACGGCGTTCATGGCATCGCCGATGTTGGCGAGCAGGTGCTGGTCCGGCACGAGAACGGGGTGGACGCGGGCCTCGATGCCGCGCTCGCGGCGCCGCGCGATGCCTAGATGCTTGATCCGGTAGCCTAGCTGCCCGGCATACTCGATGTCCTCGGCCGAGAGGTGCGATATGCCCTCGGTGTAAATCGAGCGAAAGTCGAAGCCCACGTCGAAGGCCAGCGCCGTGAGAATCGTCAGCTTGTGCGCAGCATCGATGCCCTCGACGTCGAAAGTTGGGTCGGCCTCGGCGTAGCCCAGTGCCTGTGCCTCCGCCAGCGCATCGGCAAAGGCCCGTCCTCCTTGAGTCATCGCGCTGAGAATGAAGTTCGACGTGCCGTTGATGATGCCGGCCAGCCACTCGTGCTGGTTGGCCGCGAGCGACCGGTTCAGGCTCGCAATGATGGGTATGCTGCCGGCCACTGCCGCTTCGAAGCCCAGCTGCGTTCTGTGCTCGGCCGCCAGCGGCAGGAGTTCGTTACCGTGCAGCGCAACGACGGCCTTGTTTCCCGTGACGACCGGGGTTCCCCTGCCGAGAGCAGTGGTCACGAGCTCCAAAGCCGTGTCCTCACCACCGATGAGCTCGACGAGCACGTCGATGTCGGGACTCGCGGCCAGCGCAACCACGTCGGTGGAGAACTCGGCCCCGCAAAGATCCACCTCCGGCTTTGCCCGCCGGCTGGCGACCTGGGTCACCTTGACTTCGCGGCCCGCGCGGCGGGTGATGCTGTCACGATTGGTAGCCAGCACCTCCAGCACGCCCTGCGCCACGGTGCCTAAACCACAGATTCCGACCTTAAGGGGTTCCAACGCCAACGACCAAGCTCCTGCGACGAGGCGCCAAGTCTAAAGGCGCGCCGTCCTGGGCTCAAAGGTATCGGCGGGAATCTTCGACAGCGGCCGTCAGATGCCCAGCGCGCCGGCCAGCTGCTCCGCCGGCATGTAACCAGGCAACAGCCGTCCATCCTCGAGCACGATGGCCGGAGTACCCGTAACCCCGACCTCGCGCCCAAGGTCGAGCTGGGACGCCACGGGATTGGAACAGGTCAGGGTAGGAATGGTCTGGCGCGCCTTGAGCCTGGTGATGGCCGTGTTGCGATCGGCCGCGCACCAGGCCGAGACGATCTTCTCATAGGACTGTGAGCCCACGCCGGCTCGCGGGTAGGCGAGGTATCTGACCTCGATGCCCATCTCGTTGAGCTTCGGCACCTCGAGATGCAGCTTCTGGCAGTAGCCACAGTCAACGTCGGTGAACACGCTGATGGCCGCCTTGGTTTCGCCTTCCGGTGAGAAAACGACCATCTCCTCCGGCGTAACCTGCGCCATAAGGGCCTGCCGCTTGGCAGTTCTGCCGGCCTCCGCCAGGTTCACCAAGTTGGTGTCCGTGAGTTCGTACATGTCCCCGGCAAACAGGTATCTGCCATCGGCCGTCCCGTAGAAGACGGTGCCGCCCCTCAGCTCGAGGGCATAGATCCCCGCAAGCGGCGTTTCGCGGACCTGCTCGATAGGGATGCCTGGACGCAGCGCCGTCAGCCGCTCGACCAGCGCGTCGCCGCCTTTGGCCCCGTCGGCGCCGGTATCGGCAGCTTCTTCTTGAGCGTGTCCGATGACGGTCAGTCCCACGAACAGCAGCGCCAACCATCGGACCCGACATGATAATTTCGTTGATTTATTCACGGTGTCTCCTCACGACCGGAGAATTAGACCAGCGAGCGCGCCCAAATATCCAGCTTAACCACATTCCCTTACAAATAGCCTGCTCCAATGCTCAAACCCGGGCGATGCCCTCAACCGCGGGGATGGTGCGCTCGATGCAGGTCCTTCAATCGAGCCTGGGCCACGTGCGTGTAGATCTGGGTCGTCGACAGGTCCGCATGTCCGAGCATCATCTGCACCGCCCTGAGATCCGCGCCATGATTGATCAGGTGGGTGGCAAACGCATGGCGAAGGGTGTGCGGCGAGATGCTGCGATCGATACCCGCCTTGACGGCATAGCGCTTGACGGCATGCCAGAAGTTCTGGCGCGTCATGTGCGCGCCGCGGCGGCTCGGAAACAATGCGGCCGTGGCACCGCTGCCGTTGATGCCTGGACGGCCATCCCGCAGGTAACGCTCGAGCCAGCGCATCGCCTCCTGGCCCATGGGCACCAGCCGCTCCTTTCCACCCTTGCCGACGATCCTCACGATCCCTTGCCGGGCGTTCACCGCGCTCATGGTGAGGCCCACCAGCTCCGATATCCTGAGCCCGGACGCGTAGAGCAGTTCCAGCATAGCCTTGTCCCGCAGCCCGATGGGATCGTCGAGCCGGGGCGCGGCGAGCAGGTCCCGAACTTCCGCCTCGGACAGGGAACCGGGCAGGCGGCGCCCCAGCTTCGGGTGCTCCAGGTGAGCGCTCGGGTCCGCGCCAATTCGGCCACGGCCGGCCGCATGTCGGTAGAAGCCTTTCACCGAGGAGAGCCAGCGCGCTGCGGAGCTTGCGCGATAACCCTGCCGATGGCGAAGGGCCAGGCACTCGAGCAGGTCCGCTTCCGTCGCGGTCAGGGGATCCCGCTTCAGCATGTCGCCGAGCTGGTAGAGATCCCGGCGGTAGGCCGCCAGGGTGTTTTCGCTCAGACCGCGCTCGAGCCACACCTCATCGAGGTATTCGTCCACCGCGCGGTGGGCGGCCGCGTCCTTCGGCAGAACCTCGCCCATTTCGTCTCCTTGGGCATCCATCACGGACACTTTGTGACGCAGTTGGTCGCCCGTCAACCGCTACTCCCTGTTTCCAATTGAGGATCTAACTAAATGAAATATATAAACTTATACCGGAAGTTCTCAGGAATTTTCTCAGCTGGCACGGTAGCTGCATCAGCTAAATCGGGTGCGATCTACCCTTCCAGCTGTCCCCTGGATTGATCGACGCCCACGCTGAAGGAAGCCGGCCCCCTCTCCACCGGTTTCCGAAGACGGCCAGCTTGCCGGGGCCTCCCCCCAACGTCCCCCAACCCGGCAAGCTGGCTTCATTTCTCCGCCCGCCGGTGTTGAGACGCTCAGCGCTAGACCTTTTCCTTGATGCGTGCGGACCGGCCGGAGCGCTCGCGCAGATAGTAGAGCTTGGCCTGGCGCACGTCGCCGCGACGTTTGACGCTCACCGACGCGATCATCGGGCTGTGGCTCTGAAAGGTGCGCTCGACGCCCACGCCGTGGGAGATCTTGCGCACGGTGAAGGCCGAGTTCAGGCCGCGGTTGCGCTTGCCGATCACCACGCCTTCGAAAGCCTGCAGACGTTCGCGGTTACCCTCGCGGACCTTCACCTGCACGACGACCGTGTCTCCCGGGCTGAACTCAGGCAGGTCGGACTTCAACTGCTCCGACTCGAGCTCTTCGATGACTTTGTTTCTGCGCACGATCCTTTACTCCTCGCCCGACTCTGTCCGAGCGGCCAATTCCTCAAAACATTCCCGCAACAGCGCGATGTCCTCATCGCTCAAGCGCCGCCCCGCCAGCAGATCGGGACGCCGCTGCCAGGTCCGCAGCAGGGACATCTTCCGCCGCCAGCGACCGACCGCCTTGTGGTCTCCGCTCAGCAGAACCTCGGGCACATCCAGGCCGTGGGTGCTCTCGGGGCGCGTATAGTGAGGGTAATCGAGCAATCCATCAAGGTGTGATTCGGCCTCAATTGAGGCCGCGTTGCCGAGCGCGCCGGGCAGCAACCGAGCTACCGCGTCCAGCACGACCAGAGCGGGCAGCTCGCCCCCACTTAAGACGTAGTCTCCAATGGACACCTCCTCGTCCACCGCAAGCGCTACGGCCCTTTCGTCTATGCCTTCATACCGACCGGCCAGCAGCACCACGCCGCGCTGCTCCGACATCTCGCTCACGCGCTGCTGGGTGAGCGACCGACCCTGCGGGCTCAGGTAGATGACGGACACGTCCGCGCCCAAGACGTCGCGACCCGCCTCCCTGGCGGCGCTGACCGCCGCGATGACCGGCTCGACCTGCATGACCATCCCGGGCCCGCCGCCATAGGGCCTGTCATCCACCGTGCGGTGCCTGTCGGAAGCGAAGTCGCGCGGGTTGAACAGCTCGAGGGTGACGATCCCGCGATCAATGGCTCTGCCCAGCACGCCAAGCTCGGAGAGCTGCCGAAACATATCGGGAAACAGGCTGACGATGCCGCACCACACGACTATTCCGCCTCTTCCCAGTCGATGTCGATCCTGCCGGCAGCGAGATCGACCCGCGTCACGAACTGGCTGACGAAAGGGATCAGCGTCTCGCCCGACTCCCCTCGAACAGCCATGACCGACCCGCCACCGGTGTCGATGAGATGATCAACCAGCCCGAGCCGAGCACCGCGATTCCATACCTCGAGCCCTTCGAGATCGCGCCAGTAGAACTCCTCCTCTTCCAGATCCGGTAGACACCGGCGCGGAACGGCGATGAATCGACCCGTCAGCCCAGCCGCCACGCTGCGGTCCGGAATGTCCGCATAGCAGGCGATGAAGCCCTGCTGGTGGGGCCGCACCTGTGCAGGATGGTAGGCCTGCCACTCCCCGTGGCGCTCCACGTGCCAGGGCTCGTAGGCAAGCAGGTTGGCCGGCGGCTCGGTGAACGACGTGACCCGGATCCAGCCATGCACGCCGTAAGGACCGCCGAAGCGGCCGACGATGACGTAATCCTGGGAATGCATGCGGGCTCCGGAACCCCGGGCGACGCCCGTCGAGGGGCGCCCGATGCGGCCGGTCAGTCGACGGTGGCTTCCACGGCAGTATCCTGCTGCCGGGCACGGCGGATCAGCCTGGTGACCCGATCGGACGCTAGCGCGCCCACGGAGAGCCAGTAATCGATCCTCTCGAGGTCAACGCGCAGCTCCTCGGCCTGACCCTTGGCCACCGGATTGTAGAAGCCGACCCGTTCGATGAATCTACCGTCACGCTTCGCCGTCCGATCCGCGACCGTGATGTGGTAGAAGGGGTTCTTCTTGGATCCGTGGCGTGCCAGACGAATCGTTACCATGTGATGACCCTGCTGCGGGCCCGTCAGGCGGACCCATTCGTTGAAAGGCGCGGTATTTTAATGGAACGCCCGGCTCATGCAAGGCCGCTGATGGGCCTTCAGCGCGGCACGCCGGGCGGCGGCTTCATACCCTGCATGCCCCGCATCATTCGCTGCATGCCCCCTTTGCGGGACATTTTCTTCATTACGCGCTGCATCTGCTTGTGCTGCTTGAGCAGACGGTTCACGTCCGGGACCTGGGTGCCGCTGCCCCGGGCTATCCGCTGCTTGCGCGACCCCGTGATGACGTCCGGGAAGCGGCGCTCGTGAGGGGTCATGGAATCGATGATCACCGCCATCTTTCGAAACATCCCGTCATCGAGCTGGGCCTGAGCTGCCGGAGGCAGCTGACCCATGCCGGGCAGTTTCTCCAGCATGTTCGAAACACCGCCCATGTTCGACATCTGGTCGAGCTGCTCGCGGAAGTCCTGCAGGTCGAACTTGCGGCCACGCTGAATTTTCTTGACGAGCTTCTGCGCCTTGCGTTTGTCGACCTTCCGCTCGGCCTCTTCGATCAGGCTTAAGACATCCCCCATCCCGAGGATCCGCGATGCCATCCGATCCGGAAAAAACGGCTCCAACGCGTCCACCCGCTCGCCCATGCCGATGAACTTGATCGGCTTTCCGGTGATGGCCCGGACCGACAGGGCGGCGCCGCCCCGGGCGTCACCATCGGCCTTTGCGAGCACTACGCCGGTCAGCGCCAGCGCATCGTTGAACGCCTTGGCCGTGTTGGCCGCGTCCTGCCCGGTCATGGCATCTACCACGAATAGCGTCTCGACGGGTTGCAACTGTTCATACAGCAGCTTGATCTCGGCCATCATCTCGGCATCCACCGCCAGCCGGCCCGCGGTGTCGACGAGCAGAACGTCGGCAAACTGGTTGCGGGCCTCCTCCACCGCGCGACGGGCGATGTCCACCGGCGTCTCGTCCGCACTGGACGGGATGCAGATAACGCCCACCTCCCCCGCGAGGGTTGCCAGCTGCTCGATGGCGGCCGGCCGGTAGACGTCGGCGCTGACGACGGCCACCTTTTTGCGCTCCCTTTCCTTCAGGAGCAGCGCAAGCTTCGCAACCGTGGTGGTCTTGCCCGCGCCCTGCAGACCCGCCATGAGCACCACGGCCGGGGGCGTCGTGGCCAGGTTCAACGCGTCGTTGCCATCGCCCATGACGTGCACGAGTTCCTCGTGAACGATCCGGACGAACTCCTCACCGGGATTCAGCGCTGAGGACACCGCCTGACCCAGGGCCCTGGTCTGGACCTGGGCCAGGAAATCCTTCACCACCGACAAGGCGACGTCGGCCTCGATCAGGGCCATCCTCACATCGCGCAGAGCTTCGCGGACGTTCTCCTCGGTGAGTTTTGCCTTGCCCGAGATACCACGAAGCGTCTGGGTCAGTCGCTCGGAAAGATTATCGAACATGAAGACCTCGTTGAGCCGATGGACGCGCGCCGGGACGCCCGGCGGCCGGGCGATTATAGCCCTTCACGCTAATGTTGCGTTATGCCAAACTCCTTCCCGCTCCAGCCATCGACGACGCCGACCGAAATGGTTGCCACAACTACGAGCATCGCCGCCGCAATCGGCGCCGTATTGCTTTACTTCCTGGGCACCGCGATGCTGCTGCGACGACTGTCGCGATCGGCTCCGCCGATGTTGAAGCCACTGATGGCGGTAGGCATCCCCGCTCTGTTTCTGCACGCGCTGACAACGATCAGCGTCATCTACACACCGGCCGGCATTCACCTCGGCTTTTTCAGCACGGGCAGCCTCGTCACGCTGGTAATGACGGCGTTCGTGCTGCTGGCCTCCCTCAGGCTGCCCGTTCACAACCTGTTCGCCCTGGTGTTTCCCGCGGGCGCTCTCGGCATCATCGGCTCGCTGATGGGCGAATCCACGTTCACGCCGCGGCAGACCATGTCCTGGGAGCTGTTGGTGCACGTCCTGATTTCCATCACCGCCTACGGCATCCTGTTCATGGCTGCTTGCCAGTCCGTGCTGCTGGCCATTCAGGAACACTACCTGCGCGCCCGGCATGGCCTTGCGTTCATCCGAATGCTTCCGCCGCTCGAAACCATGGAGACGCTGCTGTTTTCGATGCTCTGGACCGGGCTGATCGTGTTGACAGTAGCCATTCTGAGCGGGTTCGCCTTTCTGGAGGATATGTTCGCGCAGCGCGTTGCCCACCACACCGTGCTCTCCACACTGTCCTGGCTGCTCTACGCCACGCTGCTAGCCGGCCACAAGGTGTTGGGGTGGCGCGGCACGACGGCCGTTCGCTGGACGTTGATTGCCTTCCTGCTGCTCGTGCTAGGCTACTTCGGTAGCAAGTTCGTCATCGAGATACTGCTGGACACCTGATGTCCCTCACCGAGCTGCCCGCTTCCATCCTGCTGGTCTGCGTGTTCGTGCTGACCGTCCTGTCGGCCTACTTTTCCAGCTCCGAGACCGCGATGATCGCGCTGAACCGGTACCGCCTGAAGCATCTCGTGAAGCAGAAGCATCGCGGCGCCCGGAAGGCAAACCGCCTGCTGCGTCGGCCCGACCGGTTGCTCGGCGTGATTCTGATCGGCAACAACCTGGTGAACTTCACGGCGGCGAGCATCGCGACCGTGATCGGCCTGCGATTCTTCGGCGATACCGGGGTGGTGCTCGCGCCCATCGTCATTACCGTGATCTTCCTGATCTTCGCCGAGGTCGCGCCGAAAACCATCGCGGCGAAGGTGCCCGAGCGGATCGCTTTCCCTTCCGCTTACCTGCTCGAGCCGCTGCTGAGGTTGCTGTATCCGGGAGTGGTGTTCATCAACGGCATCTCCAACGCCATCGTCAAGCCGTTTGTGCCAAAGGAAGAGGAATCCCCCGAGGACAACCTGAGCGTCGAGGAGCTTCGCACCGTGGTCGGGGAAGGCGTCGGCTTGCCCGGTCAGGGACAGGAAATGCTGCTGAGCATCCTGGACCTGGAGAAGGTTTCCGTCGACGACATCATGGTGCCGCGCAGCGAGATCGTCGGCATCGACGTCGATGCCGACATCGGCGACATCCTCGTCCAGATCGGCAACAGCCAGCACACGCGCCTGCCCGTCTTCAAGGACAACGTCAACAACATCCTGGGTATCCTCCATCTGCGCAAGGTCGCTCGGTACCTGCAGCGCAAGGAACGCGAGGACGAGCTCAGCAAGACGGATCTGATGGGCCTGACCGACGAGCCCTACTTCGTGCCCGAAGCCACCCCCCTCCCCACGCAGCTCATCAACTTCCAGAACGAGAAGCAGCGCATCGCCCTGGTCGTCGACGAGTACGGCGAGGTGCAGGGGATCGTTACCTTGGAAGACATCCTGGAGGAAATCGTCGGCGAGTTTACGACCGACTTTGCGGCGAGCATTCAGGAGATCCATCCCCAGGAGGACGGCTCGTTCTTCATCCACGGGATGGCGCTCCTGCGCGATATCAACCGCACTCTCGGCTGGGATCTGCCCACCCACGGCCCCAAGACCCTGAACGGCCTGGTGCTCGAGCACCTGGAAGCGCTACCCGACAGCAACCTCTGCCTGCGGCTGGACGAGTATCTGATCGAGACCCTGCACATCAAGGAAAACGCGATCAAGACCCTTAAGATCACCCGGGTGGAGTAACCGGTCGACGGCGAACGCTCGCGCGGCAGGAGCCGTGCCGACAGCCAACGGGTTGTCAGCCTTTCCAGCGTCGATTGAGAGCAGAAACGATCGCCATCAGCGACGCGGTGATCGTGTTGCGACTCACGCCGACGCCGTAGCAGCGTCCCTGCTCAGGGTCGTCGATGGCAACCAGACAGAAGGCGTCGGCATCCTTGCCCGTCGTCATGGCGTGCTCGTGGTAGTCGATGATGTTCAGAGGCTCGTTGAGCGTCTCGACCATCCCGTTGACGAACGCTTCGATGGGTCCGGATCCCTCACCGTCGATGGTTACCTGCTGCTCGTTCACCTCAACCCGGGCGACGCAGCGCTGGTCGGAGGACCGGCCCGTTAGCAGATCGAAGTCGACCAGCCGGTACGGGCCGGATGCAACCACATATTCGCTCTTCAGGGCTTCGAGGATCTCGTCGATCTTGACCTCGCGGCCCTGCCGCTCGGTCAGCTGCTGCACCACCAAGCTGAACTCCACGAGCATTTCCCGGGGAAGCGCGATGCCATAGTGCTCCTCGAGCAGGAAGCCGACCCCGCCCTTTCCGGACTGGCTGTTCACCCGCACCGTTTCCTTGTAGGAGGATCCGACGTCGGCCGGATCGATGGGCAGGTAGGGCACTTCCCAGTGATCCCTGTCCACCTTGGCCATGCCTTTGCGGATCGCATCCTGGTGGGAGCCGGAGAACGCCGTGAACACCAGATCGCCCGCATAAGGATGACGCTCATGAATCGGCAGCTTGTTGATCTCTTCCACCGTCGCCCGGATCCGAGGCATGTCACGAAAATCGAGCTCGGGGTCTACGCCCTGGCTGAAAAGGTTCATCGCCATGGTGACGATGTCGCAGTTTCCGGTCCGCTCGCCGTTGCCAAACAGGGTCCCTTCCACCCGCTCCGCACCCGCCATCAGGGCAAGCTCCGTCGCAGCGATCCCGGTCCCGCGATCGTTGTGCGTGTGCAGGCTGATCACCGTGCTGTCACGCCGGGAAAAATTCCGCACGAACCACTCGATCTGATCCGCATAGATGTTGGGCGTCGCCATCTCTACGGTCGATGGCAGGTTGATGATCATGGGATCGTCCGGAGTAGCGCCCCATTCCTCGGCTACGGCGGTGCAGATGTCCACGGCAAAGTCGAGCTCCGTGCCGGTGAAACTCTCCGGCGAGTACTCGAACGTTATCTCCGATTCGAGGCTCTCGAGCCCCGCCTTGACCAGCCGCGTTCCCTGAACCGCCAGATCAACGATCCCCGACCGACCCATCTCGAACACCACGCGGCGCTGCAGCTCGGAGGTGGAGTTGTAGAGGTGGAAGATCACCTTCGGGGCGCCGCGAAGCGCCTCGACCGTCCGGGCGATCAGTTCCTCCCGCGCCTGGCATAGCACCTGAATGGCGACGCCCTCGGGAATCCGCCCTTCGTCGATGATGCGGCGGATAAAATCGAAATCCGGCTGCGAGGCGGCCGGAAAACCCACCTCGATCTCGGCGAAACCGACGCCGAGGAGCAGGTCGAACATGCGCAGCTTCTCGTTCACGTTCATCGGGTCGATCAGCGCCTGATTTCCGTCACGCAGATCTACGCTGCACCAGCGCGGCGCCGCTGTCAGGGTGCGCGTCGGCCATTGCCGGTCCGGCAGGTCGATGGCCTGAAAGGCGCGGTACTTCTGAAAAGGCATGGTGTTCGGCGCGCGTCCGCCATTCGGCCTGCGCGCGGCACCGGAGGGGGTTTGGATCTGCTCACTCATCGTTCTTCGCCTGCGAGGTCTTTCTCGCTGCTGCTGGTCCCGGAGGATCGTTAAGGTTTGGTGTCGGGGTGGGCGGGGCGCCCTTTTTCGTAAGTAATGGCCGGCTACGCCGGCAGTCGCAGCAGCGCCAGGAGAGACAGATTTGGACGGTAATGAGAGTTCAATTCAGCTCCCGAATCGTGGCCGCGACTATAGCCAGCCGCATCGGATTTGCCAACCCTACCGTTCAGTCGTCAAACGCCCAGCGGACCGCAGCAGCAGCCGCGTTGGCTTTTTCCCGGGCATGATCCACATCCCGACCTCGCGCCAGAGCGACGCCCATGCGCCGCTCGCCGGCAACCTCGGGTTTGCCGAACAGACGCAGATCCGTGTCCGGCTCAGCTAGAGCAGCGTCGAAGCCCTCGAATCTGATCGCGCGGGAATTCCCCTCCACCAGCACGACGCTGGACGCCGATGGTCCGTGCTGGCTTATCTGGGGGATCGGCAGACCGAGAATGGCCCTGGCGTGCAGAGCGAACTCCGAGAGGTCCTGGCTGATGAGCGTGACCATGCCGGTATCGTGAGGGCGCGGGCTCACCTCACTGAAGTAAACCTCGTCGCCAGCGATGAAAAACTCCATGCCGAAAAGACCGCGGCCGCCGAGCTCCCCGGTGACGAGCTCACCGATTCGCTCGCACTCTGCGAGCGCTGCCTCGGACATGGGCTGCGGCTGCCATGACTCCTGGTAGTCGCCGCCCGCCTGGCGATGACCGATGGGCGCGCAGAACGAGGTCCCTTGCGCGTGGCGGACGGTGAGAAGCGTGATCTCGTAGTCGAAGTCGACGAATCCTTCCACGATCACCTTGTCTGCCCCGCCCCTGGCCCCGGCCTGGGCATAGTCCCACGCGGCCTCCGCGTCGGCCGCCGAGCGAACGGTGGACTGGCCCTTACCCGAGGAGCTCATCACGGGCTTGACGACGCAGGGCACGCCGATCTCGGCGATGGCGTCATCGTACTCTTCGCGCGTGGCTGCGAACCGGTAGGGCGACGCACGCACGCCCAGGGTCTCTGCCGCCAGGCGCCGAATGCCTTCCCGATCCATGGTAAGGCGCGCGGCCCTGGCCGTCGGGATGACGGTGAGGCCCTCGGCTTCCAGCTCCACGAGCACGGGGGTCGCGATGGCTTCGATCTCCGGGACCACCAGATCAGGCTTCTCCAGGGCGATCACCTCACGCAGCGCGTCGCCGTCGAGCATACTGATCACGTGGCTGCGATGGGCGACCTGCATGCCGGGCGCATTGGCGTAGCGATCGACGGCGATCACCTCAACCCCGAGCCTTTGCAGCTCGATGACCACCTCCTTACCGAGCTCGCCAGCCCCAAGCATCATCACTCGCGTTGCGTTGCCTGCCAAAGGTGTACCGATACTCGTCATGATGTGCTGTCCACGCTTTCCTGTTCAGAGAATTCGGCAAGATACCAACGGGAGCGCTCGACGTATCCTTCAGCGCTGACCCGCAGCCCGGCAATCTGCGCCTCGCTGAGCTCCCGGACCACCTTGCCCGGCGACCCGAGGACCATGGAGTTGTCCGGAATGACCTTGCCTTCGGTGACCAGGGCATTCGCGCCGATGATGCAGTTGCGCCCGATCCGGGCCCCGCTAAGCACAACGGCGTTGATGCCGATGAGCGTGTTGTCGCCGACGTCGCAGCCATGCAGCACGGCTTTGTGGCCTACGGTAACGTAGGAGCCGATCGTCAGGGGGCAGCCTGCATCCGTATGCAGCACCGCGCAGTCCTGAATGTTGCTGCTGGCACCGACCACAATTGGTTCCACGTCACCCCGAATGACGGCGTTGAACCAGACGTTGACGTCGGCTTTCAGAGTTACCGATCCCGTCAGCATAGCTCCCGGCGCGATGAAGTGCGGGCCCTCGGCACAGACACGGCGTTCCCCAAGCTGATATAGCACGGCTGCGTCACCCTTCTTCAAAGGCTCAGATTAATCCACCAACCGCCGGTTCACAAAACCCTTACACAAATTACGTGGCGATAACGTCCACCCGCAGGCATATTTACTGACGGGGAACCTCCAGCACGACCTCGAGCCACAACGACAATTAGCGAGTAGGGTCGCTTATGAAATCCCGGCTGCCGGGCTTCGATACGCTGGTGGATATGGCTCGCAACGATCCTGACCGATTGGAGTCGTTGCGGCGCTCACTGACCGACGCAGTCATCGCCGAAGCCAGCTGCGACGATACCAGACGCCGCCTTCAGGGCCTGCAGTTCCGCGTTGACATGGAACGGCGCCGCGCGGCGACGCCGCTCGCCGCGACCATCCGCATCTCCGAGATGATGGCACGCTCGCTTGCCGACCTGCACCGGTCGCTGGTGGCACCTGAGACCCTTGAGGAAGATCTGCCGAGAAAGCCTCCCCGGCGCAGCGACAACGTCATCGACTTTCCCCCGAGCTGATCAGACCCCGGCCACCTGCGACGCGCCACACAGTCGCGGTATACTCGCACCATGAAGTTCTGCAGCGCCTGCGGGTTCGAGGTGGTCTTTCGCATTCCCGAAGGAGACAACCGGGAACGCTACCTGTGCGAGCAGTGCGACACCGTTCATTATCAGAACCCGCGCATCATCACCGGCTGCCTCGCCATCTGGGAAGACAAGGTCCTGCTGTGCCGGCGATCGATCAACCCGCGCAAGGGGCTATGGACGCTGCCGGCCGGCTTTCTTGAAAACGGTGAGACGGCCCAGGCTGGCGCGGCGCGTGAAACCTGGGAGGAAGCGCGCGCCAGAGTCGTGATCGACGACCTCTACACGATGTTCAGCCTGCCTCACATATCCCAGGTCTACCTGTTCTACAAGGCCCAGCTGCTGGACGGCTCCTACGCCGCCGGTGCGGAAACCGTGGAGGTAGCTCTGTTCGACGAGGAGGAAATACCCTGGGAGGAACTGGCGTTTCCGGTGGTGCGCGACACCCTTCAGCACTATTTCCAGGACCGCATTCACGACCATTTCCGGGTTCACACGGGCGACATCATCGTCCAGCGCGACCGGCGTTCAGGATGACGCGCGCGATCTAGCCCAACGCGACCCTGGCGTTCCGAAACAAGCGCATCCACGGCCCGTCTTCCTCCCACGACTGATCACGCCAGGCGTTCTGATACGCGCGAAACACCCGCTCCGGGTGCGGCATCATGATGACCACCCGGCCTTGAGCCGCCGTCAGTCCCGCCAGGCCACGCCCGGCACCATTAGGGTTCGCCGGGTACCGCTCCGTCTCCCGGTGGTGGTTGTCGACATACTGCAGGCAAACCTGCCCCCGCCGGCTCTCCCAGAACTCCCGCTCCGTTACGGCGTCGGCAAACTCGGCACGGCCCTCGCCGTGGGCGACGGCGATGGGCAGCACGCTTCCGGCCATGCCCTCGAGCCATGGAGAGTCCACCTCGTTGACGCGAACCAGGACCGTTCGGCCTTCGAACTGCTCGGAGCGGTTGCGGACGAAGCGAGGCCAGTGACGGGCATCCGGGACGATTTCCTTCAGGGCCGACATCATCTGGCAACCGTTGCACACACCCAGCGCCAGCCGATCGCGGGCAAAGAACTCCACGAACTGGTCACGCGCCCGGTCGTCGAACAGGACGCTCTTGGCCCAGCCTCCCCCGCCGCCCAGCACGTCGCCGTAGGAGAAGCCCCCGCACGCGGCGAGAGCCGGAAAATCGAGAAGCTGCGTCCTGCCCTCCAGCACGTCGGTCATGTGCACGTCCACGGGAACGAAGCCGGCGCGCTCGAAGGCGGCAGCCATCTCGATCTGCCCGTTCACGCCCTGTTCGCGCAGCACGGCGATACGGGGGCGCGAGATGCTCAAGAAGGGCGCAGCGACGTCGTCGTCGACATCAAAAGTCACCCGGCTGGAAAATCCCGGGTCGTCTGCCTGGATGCCGGCGCGCTCTTCGTCGGCACAGTCCGGGTTGTCCCTCAGCCTCTGAATCTGATAGCTGTTCTCGGCCCAGGCGTTCTGCAACGCGGCGCGTTCGGAACGAAAAAGCTCGGCGTTGCCGTCGCCGATCATCACCACGCCATCATCGCGGGGGCAGCCGATGTCATGGCACGGAATCTCGCCGAACGCTGCTCGAACGGAAGCCACATCCTCGGCAGCCACCTGAACCACGGCCCCGAGCTCTTCGGCGAACAGGGCGCCGTACACGTCTTCACCTGCAACGCGCAGATCGAGCCCGCTGCGCCCGGCGAACGCCATCTCCAGCACGCAGGCGATCAGCCCGCCGTCCGACCGGTCGTGGTAGGCCATAAGCAAGCCCTGCTCATTGAGTTGCTGAACAGCGCGGAAAAAATCGGCGAGAAGATCCGGTGAGTCCAAGTCCGGCGCTTCGGTGCCGAGCTGGCCGTAAGTCTGCGCAAGCGCGCTACCCCCGAGCCGATTTCTGCCTCGACCGAGGTCGACCAGAAGAAGGCGGGTATCGGGCGCTGGCTTCAACTCGGGCGTGAGGGTGCGGCGCGCGTCCGTGACCGGGGCAAAAGCGGAGACAATCAGCGTCAGCGGCGACGTGACTTCCCTGTCGCTCCACCTCGTGCGCATGGACAGGCTGTCTTTGCCGACAGGGATCGCGATACCCAGGGCCGGACAGAGCTCCATGCCCACGGCCCGCACACCTTCGAAGAGCGCCTGCTCCTCCGCATCAGCGCCCGCCGCAGCCATCCAGTTAGCCGAAAGCACTACCCTGCCGAGCTCGCCGATCGGCGCCGCGCAAAGGTTAGTCAGCGCTTCGCCTACGGCCATCCGGGCGGACGCGGCAGGATTGATGAGCGCCGTGGGTGATCGTTCGCCTATGGCAAACGCCTCGCCGGCATAGGTCCGGTATCCGGACAAGGTGACCGCAACATCGGCGCAAGGCACCTGCCACGGACCGACCATCTGCTCCCGCGCCACCAGCCCGGTGATGCTTCGATCGCCGATGGTGATCAGAAACTGTTTGCTCGCCACGCAGGGAAAGCGCAGCACCCGATCGATGGCCTCATTCAGATTGAGATCATCGCGGTCGAACTCGGGCGGGGTGAGCGCCTGGGACACGAAGGATCGCTGCATCTTCGGCGGTTTGCCGAACAGCACCGAGAGCGGTAGATCCACGGGCGAGTTGTGGAACTCGGCATCTTCGACCGTGAGGTGCGAGTCCGCCACCGCGCGTCCCACGACCGCGAACGGGCAGCGCTCGCGAGCACAGATTGTAGCGAAGCTCGACAGATCGTCTTCGGCGATCGCCAGCACATAACGCTCCTGGGCTTCGTTGCACCAGATCTCCAGCGGAGTCATCCCCGGGTCAGCGTTGGGCACGTCGCGCAGCTGAAACCGACCTCCAACACCCGCGTCCTTGACCAGCTCCGGCAAGGCGTTGGAAAGCCCGCCCGCGCCCACATCGTGAATGAGCAGGATTGGGTTCCGCTCGCCAAGGGCGCAGCAGCCGTCGATGACCTCCTGACAGCGGCGCTCGATCTCCGCGTTTTCGCGCTGAACCGAGGCGAAATCAAGGTCGGACGAGCTCTCGCCGGAGCCCATGCTGGACGCGGCGCCACCGCCCAGCCCGATGAGCATGGCCGGACCGCCGAGCACGATCAGCGCCGTCGCCCGGGGGAACGCGGTGGGTTGGACGTGTTCGGCACGGATGCTGCCCACCCCGCCCGCAATCATCACGGGCTTGTGATAGCCGCGCACTTCGCGCGGGTCGCCAGCGACGGGCTGCTCGAAGGTACGGAAGTAGCCGGCCAGCGCCGGCCGTCCGAACTCGTTGTTGAACGCCGCGGCGCCGACGGGCCCTTCCACCATGATGTCCAGAGCGCTAACCATGTGATCCGGTTTGCCCGTTTGGAGCTCCCAAGGCTGAGCGTAGCCGGGAATGTTCAGGTGCGAGGTGGTGAACCCGGTAAGCCCGGCCTTGGGCTTCGACCCGCGGCCCACCGCGCCCTCGTCGCGGATCTCCCCACCCGACCCCGTGGCAGCGCCGGGGTACGGAGCAATAGCCGTCGGGTGGTTGTGGGTTTCCACCTTCATCAGCACATGGGCAAACGCTTCGTCGTAGCCGTACTCGTGGGAAGCGGCGTCTACGCCGAAGCGGTCGATGCGATGCCCTTCGATGACGGCAGCGTTGTCTGAGTAAGCACTGAGAATCCCGGCTCCATTGATCGTCCGGTAGGTGTTTCTGATCATCTCGAACAGCGAGTGCTGCTGAGGCTCGTCATCGATGCTCCACGACGCGTTGAATATCTTGTGGCGGCAATGCTCCGAGTTTGCCTGGGCAAACATCATCAGCTCCACGTCGGTCGGGTCCCGGCCGAGATCGAGGTAGGCGCTCGCCAGATATTCAATCTCGTCGGCAGACAGCGCCAGGCCCAGCGCCATGTTGGCTTCTTCCAGCGCCCCTGAGCCGCCGGAGTGCAGGGCAACCGTGCTCATCGGCTTTGGCGCCA
>JABAHS010127690.1_pt2 | contig 17074 bp, 12 predicted proteins | sample 7062111 | NCBI WGS metagenome assembly JABAHS01 (sample SAMN14534600, study PRJNA622989) | marine sediment metagenome | biome: marine biome [ENVO:00000428]; feature: marine pelagic biome [ENVO:01000023]; material: deep marine sediment [ENVO:00002113]; isolation source: pool of 4 deep marine... | reverse complement strand
GTAGATACTTGAGCAAGCCGCGCATCTTTGTTCCGCCGCCAAGAGCGATAACCTTGGTCAATTTAGTGTTCGGATTGGAAGTCCTGTAAAAACCCAGAGACCGCTGGACTTCAGTTGCCAAATCCGTAAAGACCGGCCGCATCGCCTGGAATATCTGCCGCGCATATTTGCTCATTGGAGCAGTACGTTTGAGCTTCTCAGCTTTTTCAAAATTAAGTTTAAATGTATCCGCTATCGCCCTTGTAAAGGCATTACCTCCTATAAGAATACATCTTTGCCATACAGTCGAACTTGTGCAGACGACCAGATCAGTGTTTTCCGCACCTATGTTGAGAACAACGGTTGCTTCATCATCGGAATCGACCAAATCATCACGGTCGTACAACACGTAATTATACAGGGCCATCGGCGCCATTTGAACATAACCAACCTGTATGTTTTCCCGGCCAAAATGTTCCAGCGCCGAATTAACAACTTCATTCTTTATAGCAAAGATACCGACTTTCTTGTCAGGGCTGTCCGCCTCCGTCATCAACTGCCAGTCCCACTGAACATCATTGATATCAAAAGGAATCTGCTGAACCGCTTCGAACTTGACTATCTCCGGAATCCGCTTCTCCTCAACAGGCGGGAGGTTTACAAAACGGGCAAAACTATTCTGACTCGGAACAGAAATAATTACTTCATCTTTGCCCAAGTTATTTTGCTCCACAAACTGACGAAAAGTTAAAGCAACCAATTCGTCCCTTTCCGCGGCCCTTACCCCGGCCCCCGTAACGATTTTGCCGTGTTGGATATGGTCGAAGCCGATCACTTCAACAGTGTCTCCCTCTGTACTTAGGTGCAATGCTTTTAGCGAATTACTACCTATATCTATTGCCCAAACCGCACCCAATTTAGACGCCATAACAAACCTCCTGCGTAGTGTTTAGCTCATACCTGTGGCTCTGTTATTTATGAACCACCAACTTTGAACCTAATCAGCTTGTAAATCTATTTTAACAAATATATTATATCTTATTATGAAAACTTTTTCCATAAATACTCTTGGCTGCAAAGTCAATCAATACGAAAGCCAGCAGATTCGTCAACTGCTCGAACAACTCGGACTAAGTATGTCCGAAACTGCCGGAAAAGCCGACCTCGTTGTTATCAACACCTGCTGTGTAACTCATACTGCATCAGCAAAGAGCAGACAAAACATCCGAAAAACCCAAAAGCTCAGCCCTGATGCCGTTATTGTTGTCTCGGGCTGCCTGCCATCTGTACAACTTGATGAACTCAGCAATCCCGGTGAAAACGTCCATCTTATTAATCATCGAGAGAGCCTGCCAGCCACTTTAGCTCAAATAATTGGCGTAAAAACCGCTTCCTGTGGTTCCGAAAGCCCTAAATCCTGCAAATATAACCGGTCCAATCAGCTAAAACTGCCGCAATTAACCCACTTTAGAGGCCATACACGGGCCTTTCTAAAGATTCAAGATGGCTGCGACGGATTTTGTTCTTACTGTATTGTACCTAAAACACGCCCTTTTGTCCATAGCAAGCCACCAGAAACCGTCCTCGAAGAGGCGCAAGCTCTTGTCAAATCAGGACATAAGGAAATCGTGGTTACCGGAATATTTCTCGGCGCCTACGGCCAATCAAGCGTCAAACGAAAAACCTGGCCGAGTCAACTAAACGAAAAATTAGCTGAAATCATTGATAAAATGGCCAAAATACCTAATCTCGCCAGGATAAGACTTAGTTCGCTGGAGCCAACCGACGTTACACCACGATTACTCGACATCTTTTCCAACAACCGTAACATCATGCCACATCTGCACTTATCGCTCCAATCAGGTTCAAATGCCATACTCAAAAGGATGGCCCGTCAATACGATGTCGAAGAATTTAGAGATAAGGTCAAGTCAATTAAATCCCGGCTCGACAGGCCTGCCATAACTACTGATATAATTGTCGGTTTTCCCGGTGAGACCGATGATGATTTCGAGAAGACTATAAATGTGGCCAGAGATGTGGGATTTGCCAAAATGCATATTTTCAGCTTCTCGCCGCGTAAAGGCACACCAGCCGCAACTATGCAAGATACTGTAGATAATAGAGTTATAAAAAAGAGAATCCAGGTATTGTGTGATTTGAACAACCAGTTGGAATCCAAATTTCGAGAACAATTTATCGGCGAAACAGCCACTATATTAACTGAAAACAGCGATCAACACCCCTGTGGTCGCAGCGAAAGGTATTTCATGGTCTACCTCGAAAAAGGGACGACTAAACTGGAAAAAAATCAGTTGATAAGAGTGAAATTGATCCGAAACGCTGAAAATAGTCTGGTTGGCAAACTTAACACCCCAAAAAAAGGGTAAAAAATTCGAAAAAATGTGGAAAAAATTTACAAAATTTTATTTTAAAAAAACGTTCTTTTTGGCATTGTTTCAACATTATATACTTTTGTCACTCCTAACTGCTGCAACTTTATTATCAAAGATTGAGCCATGACACAATCAATTGATTCAATTGAATGAAAATACCGGAATTTGGATTAAAAATGAGTGAAACAAAGCTACTCCTGAACGCATATTACGAAGCTCTGTATGAGAGGTTGGAAATTCAGAAGGAGCTCTTGATCGCAAAAATAGAACAGATCCTCCAGACAGAGTTTGAAAACCGCAACTTTGGCAGTATTACCCAGGAAAGATACAATGCTTACAGGGATGCCTGCCTGGCATTTATCGATGAACGAAAAGAAATGTATAATCCAATCGGCATTCAGTACACATTTGACAACATAAGAAGAAAGCAGGCCTTTGAATTGGAATTACAGCTCAATTTCTACGACAGCCGAGCTGAATTCGAAGCCTTAGTAGAGGCTGCACAAAACAAATTACAGGCACGAACTGACAAGCAGGAATTGCTTGAGCTGGCCGATGAGCTCATCAACGAAGTCGGCGCCTTCCCGGATAAAAGCATTATCTCCGCGTACGAGGCCGAACCGGCTCTCAACAAGCTGCCCGACTACATTACCGCACGGGCCATTGAAGAAATCATCACGTCAACTTAAATACCACCTTACATTCAAAGCGTTTTTCATTTCCGCTTTAAAAAGCTCTCTGTTGCTTACAACAAGCTAATCCGTTATCATTAGAGGCTGATTTTATTTACGATATTGTAACCGCTAACTGCGGGAAATACCTATGAAGATTATGATTAAAACCACTTTGGTCGTTGTCATCGCCGGACTTTGTTTTATCCTCGTGGCGATAATATTCAATAAGCTTGATTCTGAAGAAAAGAAAACTTTCAAAGAGTCTCCACAACAAGAAGTCACCTTTACAGACCAGAACAATTGGCCTATGTTTCGCGGCGGACAAAGCCTTCTCGGCACAGCAGCCGGGACATTACCGGACTCACTTCAGCTTCTCTGGAAATTCAAAACAGGCGCCGAAATCAAATCTTCGCCCGCGATAAATGATGACCTTGTTTACGTTGGCTCCGCGGATGCAAATGTTTATGCAATTGATTTAGAAAAAGGAAACAAGATCTGGGCATATCCTACAGGCGGCTCCATCGAGGCCACACCTTGTATTATTGACGGCTCCGTTTTCGTAGGCTCATCCGACGGCTTCCTGTATGCTCTTGATGCAAATAGTGGCAAGCTAAAGTTCAAATATGAAACAGACAGCCAAATACTTGGAGCTGCAAACTGGACCCGCTCACCAGACGGTCACAGCATCTGGATACTCGTCGGCAGCTACGATAATATCCTTTATTGCCTGGATTCAGCCAATGGCCGGCTCATGTGGAAATATGAAACAGATAACTATATAAACGGCTCGCCCGCGGTTGGAGAAGGAATCGTTACCTTTGGCGGCTGTGATGCAATGATTCATATTGTTTCCCTGGCCGACGGCAATGAAATTAAGCAAATTGACACCGGATCATTTATCGCAGCTTCCGCCGCAATCTTCGAAGGCCAGGTCTATGTAGGCAATTACGATAATGTATTCATCTGCACCGATATTGCTTCCGGCAAAATCCTGTGGAAATATACCGACGCAGAGTCTCCGTTTTTTTCCTCGCCGGCAGNNNAAGACGCTCGGTGAAGTTGACAGTTCACCGGTTATCTGCGGAGACAAAGTTGTTGTCGGTTCCGAGGATGGCCGGTTTTACATGATAAGGCTTTCCGATGGCGGCAAAGTATGGTCGTATGAGATTGGCCAGCCTGTTACATCTTCACCGGCTATCGCTAAAGGAATGGTTATTGTCGGCAGCGATGATGGTTATTTGTACGCGTTTGCCGCCAGGTGACAAAACCGGAGCGCAGATTTATGAGAGTTGTTCATATCACGCCAGGCACGGGAGACAGCTTTTATTGTGAAAACTGCGTGCGCGATTCCGCACTGGTTATAGCGATGCGCAGTCTGGGCCACGATGTTTTAATCATTCCGATGTATTTGCCGATGCAGGGTGACAAAAATGAGCCGGTCGGAAATGCTCCGATTTTTTTCGGCGGAATCAATGTATATCTGCAACAGAAATCGGCATTTTTTCAAAAGACACCTCGCTGGCTTGACCGTATCTTTGACTCACCGAAACTCCTCAGCTGGCTGGCCCGAAAATCCAAAATGACAAGTGCCGGCGTCTTAGCTGAAACCACAATATCGATGCTGCGTGGAGAAGAGGGCCGACAGGTAAAGGAATTAAACCGTCTCATCGAATGGCTGGACTCACAGGAAAACAAGCCCGACATCATTTGTTTATCAAATGTCCTGCTAATAGGACTGGCCAAAAGTATCAAGGCCAGGCTCGGCGTCCCGATTGCGTGCCTGCTGCAGGATGAAGATGACTTTCTGGACGGATTGGTATCGCCGTATAAAGAGCTGGCATGGGAAATGATTGCAGAGCTTTCAAGGGATGTAGATGCATTTATCGCTGTGAGTAAATATTTTTCCTCTGTCATGCAAAAAAAACTGCAACTGAGTGCCGAGCGAATGCACGTCGCATATTCGGGCATTTCGCTGGATGGTTACGAATCACCGCAAGCCGAACCGAAGGTACCAACGATTGGGTATCTTTCACGAATGTGTCCTGACAGAGGTTTGGACACGTTAGTCGATGCTTTTATTATCCTAAAGAGCAATGAGAACTTAGAGAAAACAAGACTACATATAGCAGGTGGTAAATCAGGCAATGATGAACTATTTTTAAATCGTATACGAAAAAAGCTTGCCTCTTGCGGTTTTATTGATGATGTCCGGTTTCTTCCTGCTTTCGACCGCGATACAAAGCTCGAATTTTTTCAATCACTTTCTTTGCTGTCGGTACCTGAAAAGCGGCCAATCGCTTACGGCTTATATATTCTTGAAGCCCTTGCGGCAGGTGTGCCGGTAGTTGAGCCGAAAAGTGGTGCATTTCCTGAATTATTAGACATTACAGGCGGCGGTGTATTATTTGAGTCAAATAACGCTGAGGCCCTGGCAGAAGCGATACAGCCCCTGCTGCTTGATCCCGACTATGCACAAAAACTGGGAAAACAGGGTAAAAAACAGGTATTTCAAAAATTTAACGTAGAGCAAACAGCTAAAGATTTGATGCGTATATATCAGACAACAGTACAGCAGTTTCCATAAAGGGTAAATATGCTTGAACTTATAAACGTGTCAAAAGAATATCAGTCACCGGCAGAAACTGGCAGCGTTTCTGTCCTGAAGGATATATCATTAAAGATCGATAAAGGCCGGTCCGTAGCGATAGTTGGTCCCTCAGGCTGCGGCAAGAGCACGCTGCTCAACATCATCGGCGCCCTTGAACGACCGACTGCTGGTCAGGTTTTGTTTGACGGTAACGACCTGACTAAGGCCGGTGATATTGAACTTGCAGGAATCCGCAACAGTGAAATAGGTTTCGTTTTTCAGTTGCATCATCTATTGCCACAGTGTACGGTTCTCGAAAATGTAATCGTGCCAACCCTTGCGGACAATAACCGCTCTTCGAGGAAAGAGGCAGAGGAAAGGGCCGTAAGTCTGTTGGAGCGTGTCGGCCTTAAAGAATGGATTCTCCATCGTCCGGGCCAGCTTTCCGGAGGTCAGCGCCAGCGAGTAGCGGTTGTAAGGGCTTTGATTAATCAACCGAAGCTCCTGCTCGCCGACGAACCGACCGGCTCACTCGATGAGCACGCCGCACAAAATATAGCCGAATTGCTCGTTGAATTAAATCAAAGTGAACAGGTCACCTTGATCCTCGCCACACATTCCATCAAACTCGCAGAGCACATGGGCCAGGTTCTGGAATTGAGTAACGGCACGTTGACAGAGAGGGCAACCTCGAAATGAACTTGTTAGGTCTTGTTAAGAAAGGTCTTGTCTTTTATTGGAGGACGAACCTCGGCGTCCTGCTGGCCGTCATGACCAGCACGGCTATTCTTACAGGCGCCCTGGTCGTCGGGGACTCGGTCCGCCACAGTCTAAGAATGATGATGAAGGCCCGGCTGGGCAAAACGAATCTCGCCCTTGTTGCAAACAACCGCTTCTTCACAGCCGGATTGGCAGATGAACTCGCCAAAAAGCTTAACACAAACGTTGCCCCTGTGCTGTATTTGCAGGGTATTGTCGCAAACAGCGACGGTACGAAACGCGCAAATAAAATTGAGGTGCTCGGCCTGGACGGCCGCTTTTTTGCACTCGGCCCCGGTAATAATCCCTCTGGCGAAGATTTCAGCGAAGGGATTGTCCTTAACGACTCACTGGCCGCAAGGCTTGGCGTTACAGTCGGCGATGAGGTTGTACTGCGAATTGAACAGCCGGCCCTTATGTCACGAGATATCCCCATTACACCGGATTCGGATTTGTCCATAGCTTCCCGCCTTATCGTAAAGGCTGTGGCAGGCGAGTCTGAGTTTGGCCGCTTCAGTCTGCAAGCCAATCAAATCCCCTCTTTGAATGCATACGTACCCATCGAGTGGCTTCAGAAACAACTTGACCGCACCGGACAAGCTAACGTCCTCTTAGTCGCCGACAATGCAAATGATAGTCTAACGGTTGAAAGAGCAAATGAAGCCGTCAGGAAATCCTGGCAGCTCGCAGATTCCGGTCTTGAACTGCGTGAAATGGAGAAGCGTGGTGTGCTCGAACTCCGCAGCAGAAGGATATTTATTGACGAATCCCTAACAGAGGCGGCAACTAATGCAAGAGAAGGTGCCGTGGGAATTCTCACTTATTTTGTCAATGAATTGCGCAGTGGCGACAGGACAACCCCCTATTCGATGGTGACCGCTATGGGAAAATCACAAAGTCCTCATAGCATCATTGACATGGATATGCCGGATGACGAAATCATCATTAACCAATGGCTTGCCGATGACCTTGGCGTTGATGCAGGTGATTCGCTTGAACTGTCTTACTTCGTCGTCAGCCCGATGAGAAAACACGACCAGGAAACAACCTCCTTCAAAATCCGCCGGATTTTGCCAATGGAGGGCCTCGCAATCGATCCGGATTTAATGCCGAATTTCCCCGGTCTGGCCGATGCTGATAATTGCAGGGACTGGGACCAGGGCATCCCGATTGACCTTGATAAGATACGCAAGAGCGACGAGGACTATTGGGACAAATTCCAGGGCACACCGAAAGCTTTTATCACGCTCAAGGCAGGCCAATCCATGTGGGCCAACAGGTATGGAAACCTGACAGCCGTACGTTATCCCTTGGCTGATAAATCCGGCAATGAAGTCAAAGAAAATATAAACGCAAAGATATTAAAATCGGTCGACCCTGCTTCAGTGGGATTGTACTTTCAACCCGTTAGGAAACGCGGCATCAAAGCGGGCAACCAAGCAACTGACTTCGGCCAGCTTTTTCTGGGCTTTAGCTTCTTCCTCATTATAGCCGCTTTGATGTTGATGAGTCTTATCTTTGTTTTCGGTGTTGAGAACCGCACTGAGCAAGTCGGAATGTTGCTTGCTGTAGGTTTTCCACCAAAATTGGTAAGGCGGTTACTATTTGTGGAAGGTGGGATATTGGCGCTATTTGGCGCAATCGCGGGAACCGCTGTGGGCCTGCTATATACCAAGGCCATGATTTACGGCCTCGCAACCCTTTGGCGGGTGGCGGTGAGTGGTTCGTCAATCCAGTTTCACGCAAAATCATCTACTTTATTGCTCGGTGCGTTAATAGCAGTGGCCGTTTCTCTTATTGCAATATGGCTGACTTTACGCAAGCAGGTATCCCGGCCGGCCCGAGAACTCCTTGTTGGGGAATTGAAATGGCAATTTTTTGCGGCCGGGCCACTTTCAAAAAGAAGGATTGGCTTGTGGATAGCGGCACTGGCAACAGTTTCGGCAGCGGTGCTGCTGGTTTTTATGAGCACAGGCGAAGGCGGCGCTGCAGCCGGCGCGTTTTTTGGGGCCGGGGCTTTGCTTTTGATAGCCGGTCTTGGTATAATCCGGTTTTTTCTGAGAATATTGACTGATAGTTGGAGTAAACCTTTGACATCACTGGCCGGTCTGGGATTACGAAACTCAACGAGGCGGAGCGGACGAAGCCTTGCGGTCGCAGGACTGCTTGCCTGTGGAATTTTTCTGGTCATAGCTGTAGGGGCAAACAGACATGATCCACTCGCCGATGCCCACAAACGGGATTCAGGTACGGGAGGCTTTGCAATATTTGGTGAATCCTCGATTGCTGTGTTGCATGATTTGAACAGTAAGGCCGGACGTAAATCGCTCGGCCTCGATGTAGGCGAGCTTGAAGATATCAAGGTCGTCCAATTGCGGTTCCATAAGGGCGATGATGCAAGCTGTTTCAATTTGAACCGGGCCCAGACACCTTCGCTGCTGGGTTTGCAGGCCGAAAAGATTCAAAACGCATTTTGGTTCACCGACACAATTGAAGATTTCCCGAAGGAAAAAGCATGGCAACTACTGAACCGCAATCTGGGTGAGGATGTTGTCCCTGCAATTGGAGATAACGCGACCATTGTGTGGGCGATTGGAAAATCCGTAGGTGATGATATCGAGTACACTGACGAGAAGGGTCGAACTTTTCGTCTGCGAATCGTGGGAATGTTGAAGAATTCGATCCTGCAGGGAAATTTAATCATCGCTGAAGACAAGCTTGTCGAGCGTTTCCCATCAGAAGACGGCTACAAAATATTTCTCGCCGATGTTGACGCTGAAAAAGCTGATAAGGTAATGGAAATACTCACCGCCGGATTGACGGATTACGGACTGGCTCTGACCCCGGCGGCACAGCGACTCGCCGAGTTTAGTGCCGTTGAGAACACATATCTATCGATATTCCAGCTGCTTGGCGGCTTAGGCCTCATTCTCGGCAGCCTCGGACTTGGTCTGGTAGTCCTGCGAAACGTGCTGGACAGGCGAGGTGAGCTTGCAATGATGCGGGCCGTGGGACTTAATAAAGTTGAACTGAAGCGGATGGTATTTTATGAACATGGCGGTCTCATGCTGGCCGGTTTGGCCTGCGGGGTAATTGCCGCACTCGTGGCTGTCGGCCCTGCCTTAAGCTCGGCGGCAGCGCAAGTGCCCTTTTTATCACTGGCACTGACAATCATCGCTATCGGAATCAGCGGACTGGCTGCGATATGGGTAGCGACATCATTTGCACTCAGTGGGAAATTAATAGAGGCGTTAAGGAGTGAATAATTGCTAAAGGATGCTGGGTTCCCCCTAACGAGTACACTATGAAAGAATCTATTATCGCAAGATTAATTCCGGTCGCATTAGTTATTGTGGGTGTAGTATCATTATACCTGTGGTTGAAGCGCGACGCGGCAGCCGAGTTTACAACTCGCCTCCCTATCCCCGATAACATCCTACAAGCATCTTCGGATGAGGACGCTAAAGGGCCAATTAGCGGCGAATTGGTCCGGTTCGACGGTGTGCCGGCGGATTTGCCCGGCGCCTGGCCGCGATTCAGAGGGGCCAACTTTGATGCCATAAGCACCGAACAAGTCGACCTCGCAGAAACATGGGGCCCGGATGGACCGGCAGTTCTCTGGTCTATTGACGTCGGAGAAGGCTATGCCGGGGCGGCAATACTGGCCGGCAGAGTTTACCTGATGGATTATGACCGGCCAAAAGAGGAAGATGTTATTCGATGCCTGTCCCTTGAAGATGGCAAAGACATCTGGCGGTACTCTTATCCTATTAAGGTAAAACGCTGGCATGGGATGAGCCGAACGATACCCGCAGTAACAGAAAAATACGTTGTTGCACTGGGACCGAAATGTCACTTAACCTGTCTCGACTCAGATACAGGGCAGTTCCGCTGGATGCTGAATCTGGTGAGCGACTTTAACTGTACCGTACCTGACTGGTACGCCGGACAGTGCCCACTCATTGACGACGGCAAGGCAATAATTGCCGTTGGCGGTGATGCGCTGATGATGGCTATTGACTGCGAGACGGGTGAAATTGTATGGAAAAGTCCCAATCCCAAAAAATGGGTGATGACGCATTCCTCTGTAATACCGGCCGAATTTAAGGGTACGCGCATGTACGTTTATTGCGGCAGCGGAGGAGTAGCGGGCATTTCGGCAGAGGATGGAAGCATTTTATGGGAAATCAACGATTGGAAGATTCGGATTGCAAATGTTCCGTCTCCCGTAGTGGTAGGAGACGGCCTGATTTTCCTGTCGGGAGGATACGAAGCCGGAAGCATGATGCTGCAATTAACCGGTGAAAACGGCACGATAAGCGCACAACCGACTTTCAGGCTCAAACCGGAGGTGTTCGGCTCGGAACAACAAACCCCCATATTCTATGATGGCCATATTTACGGAATTCGGCCCGACAAACTGCTGACCTGTCTTAACCTGGACGGGCAGGTCGTGTGGACCAGCCCGGCCACCCATCGATTCGGACCCCGTGGACTTGGCCCTTATATGATCGCCGACGACAAGATATTTATTATGGACGACGAAGGTTTGCTTACTATGGCAAAGGCACAGTCGACCGGTTATGAGCAGCTTGCTGAGGCAAAAATACTGGAAGGACCGGAATCATGGGGACCTATGGCAATAGCTTCCGGCAAACTGATTTTGCGCGATATGAACCGAATGATATGTCTCGATGTCACCGGGCAATAGCCGGATGACATTGAAGCCGGAATTTATTTATGTTAAAATATACAGCACAAAAATTTGAATTTGAAAATCGAAAAGATATCAGAATGAATACGCGATTAGGAACAACAAATACGAAAATATTAATAGCTGTGTTTGTTGCCATTGCTATTGCCGTTGTTGCTATTTTCCGGTACGATACAACGGGCAAAAAGGGAAGCGGCCTTGGTGATGAGTTCATTTACGACCTCGAGAAACTGGGCACAATTGACCCTAACCTTATTCTTTATGAAGAATCAGCTCCGGCAATTGATACCGGCTTCTCTGTTTCCCACGGCATTGCAGTGGCGTCTGATGGCTCAATCTATGTAGCCGGCGACAAAGCCATTCGCAAATTCTCCGAAAGCGGCAACTCGCTCTCTGAAATCGTACTTGCTGATGTGCCAAGGTGTTTGGCCGTAGCCGGCGACGGAAAGATTTACATTGGCATGAAGGATCACGTCGAAATTTATAACGGCCAGGGAACAAAACCGGCAACATGGAAGACCCTGGGCAATGATGCGGTCCTGACCAGCATTGCTGTTTCAAAAAACAATGTGTTCGTTGCCGATGCGGGCAATCGAATTGTTTATCGCTTCAATACAGAAGGAAACTTAATCAACCGTATCGGTGACAAAGACGAGGACAAAAACATTCCCGGCTTTTTTATTCCCAGTCCTCATTTCGACCTTGCAGTAGGTCATGATGGACTGCTGCGAGTGGTCAATCCCGGAAACCATCGAATTGAGGCTTACACGCCTGAAGGTGACCTCGAATTTTCGTGGGGCACTTTTTCAAACGCCAACATCAAAGGCTTTTGCGGCTGCTGCAATCCTGTAAACTTCGCCATACTCGCCGATGAAAGCTTCGTTACCTGTGAGAAGGGCCTGGTACGAGTTAAGATATATAATCCGGACGGGATTTTCACCGGTGTAGTAGCCGGGCCCAAAAAATTAACCGGCAAAGCAGGCCAAATTTGCAATATTCCCGCAGAATGTCAGTCCAGAGCTTTTGATGTCGCCGTAGATGCAAAAGATCGAATTTTTATACTCGATACCGATAAGAACGTAGTGAGAATATTCACTAAAATTAAGGAAGAATAATGAACAGGCGTTTGGCAAAACTACAAAACCGCCGACAAATGCTCGCAGCAGCCTTGCGATATGCAACTTTAGGGTTGCTTGGAACATTTGGCGTCTCTGCTGTTTCCAGACGACGCAGATTAGTACGAGAGGGCAAATGTATTAACGAAGGAACTTGCCGGGGCTGTGAAGTTTTCCAGACATGTAGCCTGCCTCAGGCCTTATCAGAAAAAGAAGGTTTAACGAGTTAAGACAATGGCACAAGATAAAAACGATATTAACAGACGCCATTTTTTAAGGAAAAGCATCTGGGCAACAGGTTTAGCCGGCCTTGGCGCTGCCGCCGCCTTACTGAGCAGAAAATCCTACGCCCGAAATACCGTCTGGCAAATCGATCCCGAAATATGTGTTGCCTGCGGCAACTGTGCAACGTATTGCGTATTGGAAGAATCGGCCGTAAAATGCGTTCACGTCCACGCAATATGTGGATACTGTCGAATCTGTTTCGGTTACTTCGGACCCGAGCCTCATGACATCAACGAAGCTGCAGAAAATCAACTCTGCCCGACCGGCGCCATTATTCGTAAATACCTGAAAGACGACCACCCCTATTACGAGTACACAATCGACGAACCGCTCTGCATGGGTTGCGGCAAGTGTGTCCTCGGCTGTAACACTTTCGGAAACGGCTCACTTTTTCTTCAGGTACGACACGACCGCTGTTTAAATTGTAATGAGTGTTCAATTGCCGCTGCTTGTCCATCGGGTGCGTATAAGCGGGTTCCTGCAGACAAGCCTTACCTGCTTAAGAAGGTGGACAGCGCTGAATGATACGCCATAATTATACTATAATCGGCATAGCAGTCCTGCTGCTTTCATCCGGTATCGCATCAGGCTTTGAACGTTTTCCCCCGCCGGATTTTGAGAGCGGCTACGTTCAGCCGAGCCCTACCACTCCAAATCCCCGACAGGACACCTATGAATATATAGATACGGTTGTGCTTTTGACTGCGCTTAGTCTGGCTTCATATCTGGTTTTGAAAACCCGCCGACGACGGTTTATATTTGTTCTCAGCCTCCTGTCATTGTTCTATTTCGGCTTCTGGCGGAAAGGATGTGTATGTCCCATAGGAGCGATACAAAATGTAGCCCTGTCGATTTTTGATAAAGACTACGCCATACCCATCGCAGTTATGTTGTTTTTCCTGCTGCCGCTCTTATTTACCCTCTTTTTCGGAAGAACCTTCTGTGCCGCCGTATGTCCTCTTGGTGCCATACAGGACGTGGTACATTTGAGCCACACGCCGGTACCGGAATGGCTGGAAAACGGACTGCGTCTGTTTGCTTATTTGTACCTGGCCGCAGCGGTCCTTTTCGCAGCCACCGGCAGCGCTTTTATCATATGCAGGTATGATCCGTTCGTTTCGATTTTCCGTATGAGCGGAAATCTCAATATGCTGATACTCGGTGGATGCTTTCTATTCGTGGGCTTGTTCATAGGCCGTCCATATTGCCGGTTCGCGTGTCCATATGGTGTAATTCTCAGGCAGCTTTCGCGCATCTCGAAATGGCGCGTCACCATTACCCCTGATGACTGTATAAAATGCCGGCTCTGCGAAGATTCATGCCCGTTCGGTGCTATCAGAGAGCCGACAGCAGAGGCACCAACGCACGATTATATCAAAAGCAGGAAATGGCTGGCGTTTCTAATTCTTCTTTTGCCTCTATTGGTCCTCGCGCTTGGCTGGATCGGATTCACCCTTCGTCCGGTGACATCACGAATGCACGCCACAGTCAGGCTTGCCGATCGCATATATCTTGAAGACACGGGCCAGGTAAAAGATACCACAGATGCCAGTTCAGCGTTCAGGGCAACCGGAAGGCAAACCAAACAACTTTACGACGAGGCCCTGGATATCCAGGCCGGATTCGGGCGAGGAGGCTGGTTCTTTGGAGGATTTGTCGGACTGGTCATAGCCCTAAAGCTTATTGGCCTTTCTCTCAGACGCCAACGAATAGATTACGAGGCCGAAAGAGCAGGCTGTCTGGCGTGCGGCCGATGTTTCGAATATTGTCCAAAAGAACACGTTAAGCGAAAACTCACAAAAGAAACGATTGTGAAAGCTGATGAAAACTCAGATTGACGATAACTATAAAGAGCCTTCCATGAAAACCAAGGTGACAAACCAATGGTATAACACCGCGTATGTCACTGCCGTTATTGGCGGTGTATTTTCCCTTATCGTCCTTCAATTCATGCTTTTCAATTACTTTCAGAGAACATATGCAGAACCTAAGCGAACGGAAAAGTGGGAGGCACTCAAAGTACAACTCCGCCAACCTCTTAACGACCAACAGCTCATATCGCATATTCAGGAACTGGATTCTAAAAGCATCGTCGACCCCAACCGGGCAAAAGAATTCGATATTCTAAAAACACAAATTCGTGACAACATCGAAGATGAGCAACTCTTGTCCCGGGTGCGCCAGCTATTTCTACAGATTAGACAGGATGAGATTCGCCAACTGGATTTGAAAATCAGGAAGTTAAGAATACGGAGATGGGATTTTTCGCAAAAAGGCAGCTATTTGCTTCTTGGCAGTGTTGTTGTATTTTTAATAGGTCTTAAAACCACCTCCGCCTACAAAAAGAAGCTGCCGGCACCACAGCCGGCCCCTGACAAGCGTAAAGAACAAGCCCGCAAAGCGATACTGTCGCGATGGGCCGTAACTATCACTACTGTTACTTTCGGCTCAACTGCGCTATTTCTCGTGACAAGGCCCTGGATCGACTTTAGTACAGCCGATATGCTTGCTACCCCTTATCCTTCGATGGCAGAGATTAAAAAGAATTGGCCTCGTTTTCGCGGGCCCGGCGGACTCGGGATAAGCGCCTATACAAACATCCCTACGAATTGGAACGGAAAGACAGGCGAAGGCATTTTATGGAAAAGCGAAATACCGCTGCCGGGGCATAATTCACCCATAGTCTGGGAGGACCGTGTTTTTGTCACCGGAGCAGACAAAAACAATCGCGAGGTGTACTGTTTTGATGCACTTACGGGCGATCTTCTATGGAAACGCGGCGTAACCGGCGTACAGCAAGACGAACCTCTTGAGCTTATGGAGGAAGGTGGCCCTGCCTATGCCGCACCCACTGCCGTAACGGATGGTCGCAGAGTTTACGCCATCTTTCCAACAGGGGATGTTGCCTGTTTTAACTTCGAAGGCAGAAAAGTCTGGACAAAAAATCTGGGCCTCCCCGACAGTGGGTATGGATACGCAACTTCACTTGAAATGTATCGAAATCTACTTTTGATTCAATACGACCAGGGGGGGTACGCCGAAGACGAAATGTCAAGATTAATAGCGTTAGATACGTTTACCGGCCGCTCCGTCTGGGAAACGAAACGACCCGTCCCAAACTCATGGTCATCTCCCATTGTTGCCGAAATCGGGAATCAACCTCAGATAATTACCTGCGCTGATCCCTGGGTTATAGCGTATGAACCAAACGGCACGGAAATTTGGCGGGCGAAATGTCTGGGTGGTGAAATTGCACCGTCACCAATTTACGCCGCCGGAAAGATATTTGTCGTTGAACCCTATGCCACGCTGGTTGCAATAAAACCGGACGGACGGGGAGACGTTACTAAAACTCATATCGACTGGAGCATTGAAGAAAACACTCCGGATACAAGTTGTCCGGTCGGCAATGAAAATTTCGTCTTTCTTGTTACGACAGAAGGAATGCTCACCTGTTACAAAACCGAGGACGGATCGAAGGTGTGGGAAAAAGACCTGTTAATGAATTTTCTCGCATCCCCAAGCCTCGTCGGTGACCGCCTTTACCTGCTGAGTGAAGAGGGTGTTATGCTTATCGCTGAGATTAGCACAGAATATAAAGAAGTGGCCAAATGTGAGCTTGGTGAGCACTGCCTTGCCTCACCCGCTTTTATGGATGGCCGAATATATATCAGGGGATTCAAGAATCTGTACTGCATAGGAGACAAGGCCTCACCCGAGCAACCTTGATTGCGTTTGTGTAAGCCAAGAATAACTGATGAATGAGTTGGATTTAACATTTGTAGATAAGACTGTCGAGAAAATCGGCACAGGGCCGGAGAACGTGCTTGCGATATTGCAGGCCATACAGGAGCATTTTGGCTACCTGCCCACTGAAATCCTTGAGCGCGTCTGCAGTATGACGGAAATCACACCGGCCTCGATTGTAGGTGTCTCCACTTTCTATAACCAGTTTAGACATCGACCGGCCGGTCGTCACATTATTCATGTCTGCCTCGGCACTGCCTGCCACGTGAAGGGAGGCGACCAAATCTACGACGCCTTCCGCCGACATCTCGATATATCTGGCGATGAGGATACCGACTCGGAGAAACTATTTACCGTTGAGAAAATAGCATGTCTGGGATGCTGCACCTTGGCGCCGGCTGTGAAAATCGGTGAAGTGACTTACGGCCATCTTACTCCAGAGACGATTCCGACGGTCCTGAACGATTTTCTAAGATACGAGGAAGCCAAGGCAAGTCATCCGGCCAAAAAGCATAAACTTCAAATCGAGAAAGCCGACGCTTGCGGTGAACTTCGCATTGGATTGGGTTCCTGCTGTGTGTCCAGAGGCAGCGGCAAACTGCATGAGGCTTTACAACAAACCCTGACGGAGACGGGCATCCGGGCGGCGGTTAAGCGTGTCGGCTGTGTGGGCATGTGTTACCAGACACCACTGCTGGAAGTGGTCTTACCCGATAACAGGTCTTTCCTCTATGCCAAGGTTCAGCCCGAGGACGCAAGAGCCATTGTGCTAAAACACTTCAAACCGAAACAGATTACGCGAAAAATCAGAAACACTG
>JABAHS010128076.1_pt3 | contig 17086 bp, 12 predicted proteins | sample 7062111 | NCBI WGS metagenome assembly JABAHS01 (sample SAMN14534600, study PRJNA622989) | marine sediment metagenome | biome: marine biome [ENVO:00000428]; feature: marine pelagic biome [ENVO:01000023]; material: deep marine sediment [ENVO:00002113]; isolation source: pool of 4 deep marine... | reverse complement strand
ACGTAATTACTGTTTACCGTAAACGCATATTATAACATATCTTAGGGGTACTTGTCAATGGTTATCAACCGCTGATAGTGTAAAGTATTATGTGTAAATTTGACTTTTGTCATCAAATTGGCTCGAACATAAAGGTATCTGTATAAGGCCTCTTCATGAGGGAAATTTCACGGTATGCTGCCGATATCTCGTATATCTCTGTTTGAACTCGGCTGGTTGTATTGCTTTAATTGGTTACTGATGGACTTTGCGTGTTTGTTTCATTGAGCAAGGCTTGCCGACAACTTTCTGAACAGATTCTACGTAAACCTTATGCATTTGGCCGAGTTCTTCGTTGCCCACTGAAAGGAAATTGGAGAAATCATATATAGGAATCTTTGGTCTTGGCTGTTTCAATTTCGGTAGATTAGCTGACAATTCTTTGAATCTTCGCCCCCATGCCTTAATGGTGAAGTCCTCTTTGAAAAGACCGGCGAACAGGCTGATATCAGTGGAACTGGGCGAATCGGCGAAAGGCCACGAAAGCCATCCGTCGGCCAGTGAGCGTGAGGCCTCGATTTCCGCACTTATCCAGCGGGACTGCTCTGCTTCACTAAGATACGGATGTTTCTGTGGCGCACCACCGCCATACCATCCAAATTCGCCTAAGACTACCGGTTTTCCAATGTGACAGTATGCCAAGACTGCCTGTAGATAGCTGAGGTTCTTTCGCCAATTTTCATCAGAGCTAAACGGAGCCCCCATTGTGGGATAGAAGTGAATTGTTACAAAATCAAGCCATCCAGCCTGCCTCCGTGGATTGAAAGCTGAGTATCGACCTGGATTGCCCGGCCGAACAAGTGGATACGACCATTGAATATAGCCGATAGTAATCAGATGGGTTGGATCTGCGCTGCGTAAAGCCTCAACCTGACGGCGTACCCATTCGCCGGCCAGATATTCGCGAAAGCGCTGCCAGTCGCGTAATCTTGGATTTCCTGCATTACTTTTGTTGTCAGGAACTTTCACATCTCCCCATTTATCCGTTTCTGTTATTTCCTTACCCCATGCATTCTTTAGTAGGTCCCAGTCCAGATATTGATTTTTCAGCCACTTATTCCAGCGAACTTCCCATCCTTTTACAAACCAAGGCAGGTGTGGTTCATTCAGAAGGTCCCATGCGAAAATGATCGGCTCGCCTTCATAGCGTTGACCTAAAACCTTCCAGAAGTGCTCTAATGCAAGCAAAGATTCCTCCCCCGCGAAACGGTCAGGCCTCCAGTAAGAAGGGCTGCCCTCCCAATGGTCCGGCCCGGTCAGGATGAGCCGAATATTTGTCTCGCTTGCAATTTTGACAAGAGTATCCAGTTTTTTAAGAGACTGCTCGTCAATAGTGTCGACATTAGGTTGAAAGCCGGCGGCCGTAAGAAAAACGCGTGCGCAATTAACTCCAATTTCACTCATTATTCGAAAATGCTCGCGCACCTTTTCAGCATCAAATTTACGCCATATTTTTGGCGCCCAGCCAGTGTGAGGATCATAATAATTTGTTCCGAACGGGATATAAGGACGCCCGGAATCCTGCTCTGCAAAACCTTCAGCGTTATCGCTGACAACTATCACTTGCATCTTCGGACGTGATGCTGCGTTGCTTGTCATGCAGAATCCGACGGCTATGACGGCCATGGTGACTAAAATCAATCTTAGATGTATTTTTATTCGAACCAGAACCATAATATTTGCCCCTCTACGGTGAATAGTAGTTGTAGCACTGCTTTAAGCGACGGTAATTCCGATTGGTCCATAGACGTTTTTGATTGGGTCGAGGATTACGGTTACTGTTTGTGTATATATGCAGTTCGTTACCGTTCAAGACGATTATTTCCTCCCGCCAGTCACCAGTCACGTCTGCGACATACAGCCTGTCAGCTTTTTCCTTAATGTGTGCTACAAACTTACCCGTCAAAGGTTCGAATAAACACACATCTCCGGTCATGTGCCGTTCCGTAGCACACGCTAACTGTTCTCTTTTGCCGGTCCAGTCGATGGTATGAATTATCTCCACCCCGCTCGCGGTCCAGCCTTTCGGGGCAACATCATCCATCTTGTAATCGAAGACTTTCTTGCCGACCGAATTAAAAACAAAAGGCTTTTGATGTTCGTTGTAGCGAGACCGGCACCAGATAAAGATTTCATCGCTGCCTTCCTTGAATCGGCCGACCGCCGCATTCTGAGGCTCCTGTTTCCTGAAGTGGCTTCTCCAAATCGGTCTATCTATGCCAACAAGTTGTACCTGGTTTGATCCTTCTTCGAGCATAATGATTTCCAGACCGGCTTTTTTCGGCTGTACATCAGCGACAAATATACTGTCCATATGGTATCTGTCAGGAACTGCACGGGTCAGCAGTTTCCCGTCGGCCGAAAAAATCGTAGCCCCAAGCACCTCATCACGCCCATCACCATTAATATCCGCTAATCGGGCGGAATTGTGGGCGCAGCTAACGAACTTATCGCTTTGCCACAACGGCTTGCCACCCTTTACCAGTTTATCTATTGAATATGCGGCCAGAAACTTGCCCATCCGGTACCCGCGATTGTTGGTAGTCTGAAGCAGGATGTCTCCATCGCCTCCCTTACCGCGAAAGTCCGCAATCATGGCTACTTCCCAGAAGTCGGTCCCTTCGGGGTGGGACGGTTTGGCATTGGCCATTTCTTTTCCCGTTTTACCTTCTACGATATGTAAGACAGAGTCTTTTGTCAGGAATACGACCTCGCATTTGCCGTCGCCGTCCACGTCACCGGCCGCAACACCGGGGCCGCAATGACCAGGCAGACCCTGGCTTTCACTTGAGCCTCCTATTACTATGTCCGTTTTCTTAATCCACACCTTCCTGCCGTTGTTGTCGTACACGGCAAGGTGCCCCGGCACGGTGACAAGGTAGTCCATCTTACCGTCATTGTTGATGTCCGCTGTGATTATCCCGCCGCCCGAGTCTTTTGGACCGGGAATAGCTAATTTTATAACAAAAGGTTTTCCCGTAGATAATTCTGTTGCTAACGAAGTACTTGCTAAAAATAAAACAACGACTAATGTTTTCAAAACTGCACTAAGAATACTCATAGAATTGCTCTCCGTAACAAAATTATTCCTCTGACATGTTAATTTTACCTGTTATCGTCGATGCTGCTGTTCGTTTTCATCAAGAGTATACTCCTGCATTAGTAGTGTCAATACCAAAGTTCGAATTTCCTGATACGATAATACTTTCTTGAAGCAATTGAAATCTATAGTACAATAACCGGGAATGTTTTTAGTCGGAAAATGATAATTTTTTTATGAGATTTAGTTATGAGCGCAAAGGTGTTTTTTATAAAAGCTGCTGTTGATGACGGCCAAAAAATAGTGTCACAAAAGGCCCGCAAATTGTTTAAGACGGGGGGCTTTGAAAGTTGTTTCAAGCAGGGCGATTTCACCGCGGTGAAAGTCCATGTTGGTGAGCCGCCCAATGATACGTATATAAAGGCACCTTTCATTAAAGGGCTTGTGGAGGAGTTATTTGTATTAAAAACAAAGCCTTTTATAACTGATACGAGCGCTTTGTATACAGGCCGAAGGCACAATGCGATTGACCATACTATTTTAGCTCATGAGCGAGGCTTTGATATTTCCGGTCTTGGCATACCGTTTATTGCTCCCGATGGATTGTTCGGTACTTCAGAGACGGCCGTGCAAATCGACGGCGAGCTTAACAAGGAGGTTTTAGTTGCATCCGATATCGTAAGATGCCAGTCGATTCTTTCGATTGCTCACTTTACAGGTCACCCCGCTGCATGTGCAGCAGCCACTTTGAAAACACTTGGAATGGGCTGTTCGAGCCGAAAGGGCAAAATGAGACAACACGCATCTATGAGGCCGAAGGTCGGTGACGAATGTACGCTTTGTGGAGATTGTTATGACCACTGTCCAGCTGATGCAATCGGCCTCGGTGACGTCAAGGCCGGTATCGACATGGACAAGTGCATCGGCTGTGGTGAGTGTGTAGCGGTATGCAGGTTTGGTGCCGTTAAATATGACTGGGGCGCTGAGGACAGAATACTACAAAAGAACATCGCCGAGCATGCGCTTGGTGTCTTAAAAGGCAAGAAGGACCGTGTAGCGTTCTTTAATTTTGTTATCTCCGTTACAGGTGATTGTGATTGTTTCGACAGGGAGGGTATGCCAAACATTATCGATGATATCGGTATATTTGCCTCGACCGATCCTGTTGCTGTGGATAAGGCTTCAATAGACGTTGTCCAAAGCAGCACCGGCAAAACAATAGCTCAGTTGCTTGAAAACGACAAGCTTGATCCTCGTTATCAGATTGAACACGCGGAACGTATCGGCCTGGGCATTACAGATTATGAACTTATAGAGTTTGATTAGTCCTGCTTAAACACAGACCTGGGTTGAATGATACAAAGTTTCTTCTATCATCAATCGCTTCATTAAAACATATCTGTAGATTTGCTTCTCTCAAAGGGGTGGAGAGTCTGTTTACCATACTAACGGAGTATTGTTCATAACAGTCACTCAACCAGTAATCTGAAAGTATGTCTAAATCATTGATGTCGACAATATTGTCATTATTCAAATCACCCGGGATATTTGGGCCGGCTACTTGCCAGTTTTGCATAAGCAAGGAATAATCTATAAAATTAACAGGATTAAAGCCGTCAAGATCGGGGCAGTTCGGATCGCAAATATCTCCCAGCCCGTCATCATCGGAATCACTCTGGGAAGGATTGAAGTTATTGGGACAGTTATCGAGGTCATCGTTTACGCCATCGCCATCAGAATCAAAACAGCCTGTTGTGTCCCACCGCCAGGCCAAGAATCCACCCATCATGTCATACACATAGAGGAACCCATTATCATCCAAAAAGTTAGAGGCCATATGACTTCTGCCGCCGCTGCGACAGTATACCAGAATTTCACCGTCCCTCGGCAGTTCTTCATATCGTTGTTGTAAAATCCCTGAATTCCATGGATAATTGAGAGCACCGGGAATATGTCCGGCCGTGGCACAATATTCCGACACTTCACGAACGTCCACTACTATTAGTTGGTCATTGGTGTCGATCATGTTTTTGGCCTCGAGGGAATTAACATCTGTATGACCCAGCGCAATGGAATTGAAGGCCAAAGGAAATACAATGAGCAGAACGAAAAATATTGAAAGATTTATTTTCACGAGTATCACACCTCCAGACCAAACGAGTACATTGCTCCTTATCGAAAAAGCTGTTTAAAAACCAATTTTACATGTACATTATACACTTTTGATGAAAGCCGGTTGCGACAAAATGACAAAAATCATATTTTTTAAGAAAATATAAGCTGTGCCAGGTATTGATATGCTTTTGTTGATTAAAAATAGATATAGATAAAAGCGTTCTCAGTTTTAAGAAAAAAAATAATAATAATGCTTAATCTTTCTTGACGAAAGTTTTGATTTGTGATTTAGTTAATATGTTGCGGGTGCGTCCGGGCGGTTTCGCTGCAATATTTAAGTAAAGGCACTTGGCAACAAGGAGACAGGGTGACGAAAAATTCCTGTAAATCGCCTTTGTCTCCTTTTTTTAATCCCTAAAATTGGCTCTAAAATCCGCTTTTTTCATCAGATTACGACGGAACAGGCGATTTGGAGTGATAAACGCGGCTTTAAAATGCCAGTTTTACGAAAATTCAAAAATTGAGGTTGATTTGCCGATATTTTATTTGACAGAGAACCGGCTTTGTGTTAATATAAAATTAGAGTCAGGTAGGTTTGAAAACTTATCATAATTTAATCTACCGTCATAATTTGCTTTTTTATCATATCTTTAACCTGCCTGCTTAAAAGGTTCTTTACCAACTTTGTGTTAATATTTTGTGTCAGGACAGGTAGGTTTGAAAAACTTATTATAACTTAAAATGCCATCATAATTTGATTTCGTATTCATATCTTTAACCTGCCTGCCAAACGGTTTTTTACCGGCGTTGTTTGTATCGTTGCGCTGTCAACAGATCTGAATGTAGCGAGTGCCGATACATGAATTTGACTGGAAAAATTCGATTTCGTGGATTTGAACCAACCGTTTTTAGGCTAAGTAATAAAGTAAGGAGATTCGCAAAAAAACGAGATTTTTTACGTACCCGTGTGGCAGTATTGCACTGCAGTAATCTATTTAAATCAATAAGCAAAAAAGTAACAAAAGCGTGCCTAAAAGCGGTTGCATTTGCGGGTCTCGAAAAGAGTAAAGGAGACAAAAAATGGAACGGAAAAGAAAAGCTTTCACATTGGTTGAGCTGTTGGTCGTGATCGCGATCATAGCTCTGCTGATGGGCATCCTGATGCCGGCCCTGGCCAGGGTAAGGCAGATCGCCTTCCGAATGGTCTGCGGCTCAAACCTGTCCGGTATCGGCAGGGCGATGCTCATTTACGCACACGATTACGACAATGACTTTCCTCGAGCAGGTTTTACCGGGACCCAGTGGGGCGACAGAGTCCTTAGCTGGGCTGCTGCGGATAGATCTACCGCTTTTATAGGAAGTCCGGGACAAACCAGTGGCGGCCAGGCTACAGTTTCATCAAGCCTCTATTGCCTGGTAAAGTATGCAGAGGTGACACCAAAGTCATTTATCTGCAAGGGTGAGCCGACAAAGAAACCCTTCAAAGCTTCTGATTACTTAACGAACTTTGAAGATGAGGATGCCTGGGATTTCGGCCCCTCTAATTGGCCTGGTAATGTTGGCCCATACAACCACTGCAGCTACTCGTACCACATGCCTTACAACCAGCGTTTCCTAAGCACCGCATCAAGCGAACCGGGTATGGCAGTTGCGGCAGACAGGAATCCGCATTTAGACTACTATGCTGAGAATTCTGAAGACTTCAAGTGGGACAACAACAATAAAAATTCGAATGGTATCAAATACTCCCAATTAGGAAATGCCGCCGCTCACCAAAGGGAGGGACAGAACGTATTGTTTATGGATAATCACGTGGACTTCGAAAAACAATCCTGGTGCGGTGTTGATGAGGACAATATCTATACACATTGGTCCGCATTGTCAGGATTGACGGACAAACGGCAGGGCCAGTGGCCCCTGTGTACTCCTGGTTATGATATGAGCCAGCCTAGTGGCAAAACGGACTCACTATTGGTAAATGAGTGTGGCCCCGATCCCGGTACAGGACCGGGACAACCTGGAACAAAACCGCCAGGCGCTCCGCCCGGTTGTTTCCCTGCCGATACTCCTGTTTGGGTCGATGGTGAACAGGTGCAAATCTCAAAAGTTGCTGCAGGCCAGAAGGTCGGTAGACTTGGTGTCACTGATTCAGTGTCTTGCTCCGAGAAACCTGTGTGCTTCAAAGAAATTGAAAGTGTCCTGGAGTACCAGGGAACGAACGACTATTACAATATAGTGCTGGAAACCGGAAATCGCATCAACGTTGTACATTCACACTATTTTCGAACTGCATCTGATCGATGGGTCCTGGTAGAAAACTTGAGCGTCGGTTCCAAACTGCAGTCATTAAAGGGGCCAATTAGCATCAAGTCTATCTCAAAGAGAGAAATACCTTTTACTGGCAGGTTTTACAATCTGAAGATTAAAGGTGGAGACCGATATTTTGTAGGTAAAGACGGTGTAGCCGTACGTAGTTATTGAAGCGCGGCGTTACTTAATGTCATGTTGACTGAAGAATTGGTGTTTTTGCGCCCAAGTATCTTTTGTGGGAAAGCTCATGGAACATAAGTTCTGCGGTTTTTCATCCGGTTGTTAACTGGCGGCCTTGTGCGATTCAGCGCAAGGCCGCTTTTTTTGGTCATAATTGTGAGAAATCCCAAAGCTGATTATGCTGTGTTTTGTAGCGGTAATAACAAATCTTACCTATATTTATACTGTTCAGATTGTTAGACCTTATATTTTTGAGTGGAACATGGTTGACTCTGGCAGTGTCAAAATGTTGGTAAAATAGATTGGAATTGGCCGGCTGATTCGGGTATTATAATACCTTGAAAGCACAGCGATAAAGAAACAAAGGTTGTAAAACAGACTTTGGATTATTATCGAAAGGACAATTCTATGAGCAACGATAAACTTTCGAGACGAAGCTTCATCCAAAAGGCTTCTATAGCGACCGCCGGCACAGTTGCCGGTGCTTTGGCCGGTGAAGGTCAGGTATCAGCAAAAGCGGGCGTTAAAAAAACCAAAATTGATACGTCAAAGATTCTCAATTACAACCCGAAGATGCGTTATCGTCGGCTCGGCAAGACGAACCTGATGATTTCCGAGATAAGTCTGGGCGGGCACTGGAGGGCCCCATGGCGAGACCGCCGTGGTGGATGGTGGTGGGGTAAGTCTATAAAAAACGGCATATCGGATAAAATAGCGAAAAACCGGACAGATGTTGTTTCAAAAGCCATCGATTGTGGAATGAACTATCTGGATATTACAGGTGCCGAGGAGTGTATTGCCTTCGGAACGGCACTTAAAGGCCGACGGAAAAAGATGATTGTCGGCGCAGACGATTCGCAGCTCTGCCCGCGACACGATGAATTCTGTAATGTCAAGGCCCAGATACACAATGTTGAGGAGTGCCTGCGTAACATCGGCACCGATTACCTCGACATCTGGCGTATTCAGGCAAAGATGGACGGAACCAACACCGATGCTGATGTCGAGGTAATGATAGAGGCCTTTCAAAAACTGCACAAGTTCGGCAAAGTGCTGCACCTCGGTATCTCCAGTCACAGCCGTCCATGGGCCCAGCATGTTGTTGAGAAGTACCCACAGGTCGAGATGTTCATCTTTCCATGCACAGCTAAGACTAAAGAAAAAGGAAAACCTGCGACAAGGGAAAATATTGAAGAGCGAAATGCCGGCTACGGCCCCGACTCAAAGAGCATCTTTCAGTCTCTCAAAGAACAGGATGTCGGACTGATTACAATAAAGCCTTTCTTTGGAGGCAGGCTCTTAAAGAGCAATGATAAACCAAAGACGGGCGCAGGAAATAAGGAAGATAACGACCTCGTCAGGCTTACTCTTCAGTGCATCCTCAATCTGAATGATGCTATTACAGCCGTTATTCCGGGGCTCTCGACGGTTTACGAGGTCGAGAATGCTGCAAGGGCTTCATACACGCGTCCGCTCGGGCTCACGGCGGCGGATAAAGAATGGCTCATGAGCAAAACGGACCAGCGCTGGGTCCTCTTGCCGCAGGAATACTTATGGCTCCGCGACTGGCAAGTTGTTTAGCCTGGCCTGTGTGTATAAAAAGAAAATTATTGCCGATTGTTTTGTGGACTGAGTTGAGCATGTTATAATAACGTATACTACTTTCTTATACGTTTTGAGTAAGGATTTCTAAATGAAAAGCGGTAAAGGAGCCTTGGCGATGAAAAAGCTTTCCATTAGCTTTCTGATTCTAATGGTGGGATTCGCGATAATCGCAGGTCACACCGCTATCTTGCGGGCCTCCGAAGAAGGTTTTGCCCCTTTGTTTCCCGGTGACAGCCTGGAAGGCTGGAAGGTCAGTGACTGGTCAAATGTTGCTACGCCACAGAAAGTTGATGGCACACCCTGGAGAATCGAAAATGGAGTTCTTTACGGCCTGAACAAACGAACCTGGATTAGGTCTATGAAGCAGTACGGAGATTTCATACTAAAGCTGGATACTAAGATTACCAGGGGCAGCAATGGTGGTATAGGATTGCGTTTTCCCCCTCAGGGTGACCCGGCCTATACGGCGATGGAGATTCAGGTAGTAGATGATAAGGTCTATTATGGAGGCAGCGCGAGGACTGTGCAGTGTACGGGCTCGATTTATGACGAAATTGCTCCCGCAAAGGTTGCCACTAATCCTGTCGGCCAGTGGAACTCGTGGCTGATTACCGCCCGCGGCAGCCAGGTAACGATACTGCTCAACGACGTAAAGATTATCGACGTCGATTTGTCCCTCGAAACCAAAGCACGCCAGCAAAAAGGCCCGCCCCTTGCAAAACGCCCCCTCAAAGGACACATCGGTTTTCAAAACCTCAACGGTGACGTCACGCTACGGAACATTATGATAAAGCAGCTGGACGGAGGCGATGGACAGTTTGTTTCCCTTTTTAACGGCAGAAATCTTGACGGCTGGGTAAATGTCAATTGTGCCCCGGAAACATGGACCGTACGCGACGAGATGATTGTCTGCACCGGGATTCCTACAGGAGTGCTCCGAACAAAAAGACATTATGAAAACTATATCCTTGAACTCGAATGGCGCCATATGAAGAAGGGCGGCAATGCCGGCTTATTCATTCACTCTGATCCCGTGACCGCGCCTGGTCAGCCGTTCACTCGTTCTATAGAGGTGCAAATCCTGGATGGCCGCAATTCCGAAAATTATACCAGCCACGGCGATATATTTGCCATCCACGGTGCCGCAATGAAACCGGACAAGCCTCATCCGGCTGGCTGGAACCGCGCTCTGCCGAGTGAGCGGCGATGCAAACCGGCCGGACAATGGAACCATTATCGTGTTCAAAGCATTGATGGTAACATTTCTTTAGCCGTCAACGGCAAAGTAGTCACTCGCGGCTCCAAATCAAAACCTCGGAAAGGATATATCTGTCTCGAATCCGAAGGCAGTGAAGTCCATTTCCGAAACATTCGTATTCGCGAACTGGCCGGCTCGAATCCGCCGCCTGAGGAGGTTGCACAGAAGGATAAGGGCTTTCGCTCGCTTTATAATGGTCTGGACCTTCGAGGATGGAAGCAGGCAAAGGGCCATCAGGGCCATTGGAAGGCAAAGAACTGGATCCTGGATTACGATGGTAAAAGCCAGGCACAGGATAAGAACCTGTGGACACAGGATGAATTCGAAAATTTCACCCTGATCGTAGATTGGAAGTTTCCTAAAGAACAGGGGTTTGAAAAAGTGCCTGTGGTTTTAACCGATGGCTCACAAGCCACTGATTCCAATGGCAAAGGTCTGACTGCTTCTGTGCCTGCTGCCGGAGATAGCGGTATTTACTTGCGCGGAAGCTCGAAGAGTCAGGTTAATATCTGGAACTGGCCCGTAGGCTCAGGTGAAATCTGGGGGTATCGCACCGATAAAAATATGCCCCCCGAAGTACGAAAAGCTGCGACACCTAAACTGAATGCCGACAATCCTATCGGGCGATGGAACCGTTTCGAGATCACTGTTATCGATGACTATGTCACCATCGTGCTTAATGGCAAAGAAATAATTTCCCGGGCTCGGCTACCGGGCATGCCCGAACGTGGTTCTATCGCGCTGCAGCATCATGGCGATCCTGTCCAATTCGCCAATATATATATAAAGGAACATTAGCCCTAATTGATACAACCTATGTAAAGGTGTATAACGATGAATGTGAAAAGACGATGGATTTCAACTGCGATAGTGCTTGCCGTTTACGTCTTCGGGCTCTGTAATGCCCGGCTTTGGGCAGGTGTACAAACCAGTTATCAGAAAACGCCGAACAAAGTTTCTCCCGAAGAGGCCGGTAACAAAGTTACGACCAATAGCGCCCGTAATACGTCTGTTTACAATCAATCACGCCGCTCGGTTGACCTTTCGGCTCTTACCTATGATACGACCTTTCGCGAGGCACTTGATATCTTGCGACACTCAACTGAGCCTCCATTAAAAATTGTCGTTTTGTGGAGGGACTTAAGTGAAAATGCCTATGTCGAGCCTGATACTCTCATCAAAATTGACGGTGTTTCCGGGATTCGCCTGCGTACGGGTCTTGAACTTGTCTTGAAGTCGGTTGACAGCGGATTTGCAGAGTTGGGTTATATTGTTAAAGGTGGAGTAATTATAATCGCAACAAAAGAGTCTTTACCTGATAGAATGGTTACACGCGTCTATGACGTTAGTTACCTGTTATCACAGCCTGCTCGTTTTGGCTTTGGATTTGCCCCTGGTTTGGCTGCAGGCTGGCCCGGCGGGGGGTATATGGGACAGGCTGGTCAACTGCCTCTAAGAGGTCGTACAAATTCCTACACTTATGGACGCCGAGGCCGAACAAGGCCAACACGAGGAAGGATGACCGAATGGGGGACCGGGCAGGGCACCCGAAGGGCTTCTGGGATTTCAAATCTGATAAGAGAAACCGTCAGGCCGAATAGATGGCGTTAATTTGGATAAAGTGTTTACCCATACCCTTGTTTCTCAAATTAACTGCTTTACAATAAAATACAGAAGGATGATTGCTATCAAAAATATCATAAAAAGGGCTCACTTCTGCGATACTTAAGAAATAAAATGGTCGCAAAGCTTTTTTTAAAAAAAATCGCGTTTTGAAATTTTACGTAATGGCTTATGTGTCATATAATTACAACAGATGGCTGCATAAAATCACTCAGTTTAGCTAAATTATTTGACAATCTGATTTTATCTTATTAGAATATTCAGTGGAGTTGATAGCAGGGACTCTGATAGTAATCTAACGTGACTATTCTATTTTCTTCGTCTCCGGCTGTTTGCTGAGAGCAGATCTTGGATGAGTGAAAACAGACGGCTGGTTTTACTGCAAGACAAGGGAGTCTGGCTTTTCGGAGGATAAGATACAGGAGGTGAGAGTATAGTGGTTGAGCGTATATTGAGACTTCATTCTCCGAGTGATTGTTTAATATGGGGTATTTTGAATATTTGACGGCCAATACCTATTGAAAGTGTAATTCGGCTTAGAGGACAACGGAAAAACGTCTTTAGCAATTTGATTTAATTTGCCGATAATTTAAGGGGAGGCTATATGGAGATAGAAAAAAGAAAACCATCGGGCCGGGAAAAGGATGAGGCTTCTATAAAGCTTCTTGGGAGGCTGAGGGATGAACTATATTCACAACACGCCTCAAATAGAAGGCAGGCTGCTTTTAATCTCTCGTGGATGCAGGAAGATGGTTTAGATATCTTAAAAGACGCCCTGTTTAGCAAGGCTCATATTACTACAAAAAACGCCGCCACTTATGGACTCAGAAAGATGCGCGGAAGAATGAAGAAAATGGCCCTGGTGGAGGTTTTGAAGCAGGGACTTGAACACAGTAGCAGTGACACCAGAGAGGTATGCAAGTCCGCTTTATTGCGATTGGAAGGTAAGATGGAGCAGAAACCTCCATCTAAATCCAAAGCAGGAAAAAGTAAGTATGAAATCAGGGATATACGGGGACCACGGGGAAGCAGGCAGCAGCGGACTGTGGGTATGATGCGTTCTCACAACCGGAGGAGACCTATGGGAGGAAATAGACGCCCCTCGCGGGACTAAATAGACATCTCCACTCTGAATTTGCTTTTCAGTAATCTTTGAAGTTTCTCATCCACTCAGGCCATACACCCGGCCAGCCGCTTGTATCGAACTGCCGATGCCACTTCAGTTTCCAGAGTTCCTTAAGTCCGACCTTCCTGACCGACCAATCCATAAAAACGCCGTTTATACACTCTTTGTGCCGGTCGATACAGAAATGGCGCATTTCCCAAGCATAGCCGCTCCACTGGCCGTTGTAATCAGGGGGTCTAATGCGGTTGCTGTTGATATTGCCGTTTCGATAGAAGGGACCGCCTCCCCTCCACATGCTGTCCAGGAACACGGGTATTTTATTCACGCCTTGTATATTAATAATAGTCCCCCAGTGAAAAGCAGCAGGGCGGCCCTGGATATCTGACTTTGTTTGAAAAATCCAGCAGTTTGCCCCATAGCTGCATCTTTCACGAAGGTCAAGATATCCACCTGATCCCATGACGTAGGTGTTAAACGGCCCGCCATAAGCCTGGCCGTCAGGAAGTGGGTCTTTGGCCATCGGGCATTTAAGGATGTCTGATCTTGTTTCCCATTGGTCACGAAGCGGTAGTATCCATTCCCCACGAGCCCATCCGATACCGGGAGTTTCCCCACAGAAGGCGCCGTCGTTATCCTCGCAGTACAGCAGCCAGATTTGGCCCCATTGTCGCAGGTTTGCCTTGCAAATCGTAGCACGGGCTTGTTTCCTTGCCTCCTCCAGTGCCGGCAGTAGTATCGCCATCAGAAGCGCGATTATCGCGATCACCACCAAAAGTTCTACTAAAGTAAATGCTTTTCGTTTACGCATTGTTCTTCTCCTTCTCCTTCTCTCTTCAGAGGGGCTTTTCTAAATCCTTATTTACTCAAAAGAAATGCATACTTCCGTCGTTGTATCTGTCTAAATCATTATAGGCGGCATTCTTGAGTTCATGCAAATAATTTTTTTAAGTTTTTTCAAACCAATCAAAAATCCCTTTTATCCTGTCAGGTTTATATTTACCTGAGAAAAACCTTTATTCAGGCACACAGGCCGGTTTTTGGGGGGTCAGGTAGCAATCAATAAGCCAGTTGCCTGCCATCAGAGCAACATCATGAAAATCAACCCTACAATTATAATCCAGGTCGCCCAAAATTTTGAAAGGACACACCTCGGAATCGGTCATAGGACCCTGCTCATAATGGAACCGGAGCTCCTGCAATACTGCGTCCTGCTGAAAGGTATTTGGGAAAATCAGTTTTACATATCTGACCTGCACACCGGTTGCGGAGCTATTGAATATGGCCGGCACGGGAATGGATGTACCTGAAGGAAGGTGGCTCACATCCGGCATCTTCGGTACTATTGCCTCTTGGTATGGTTGCCCCGGAGTTGTATATTGGACTCTATAATCCCCGGGAAGAGCGCTGGTGCCCCACTTCAATTCAATGCCTTTGATAGGCAGCGGGTGGATATCCAACAAGTCGATAACGACTTCTTCGCCGCCCGGCAATCCTTGAGGAAAACGCCAATTGACCTCATTACCGTCCGGAATGCCCCTGAGTTGTAAAGCACCTGATGAAGTCATGACATTTGGTTCGCCGCCCGCTTGACGCACAAGTTTTGCGTATGTTTTAAGCGCGGCAATATTTGGACGATAATGCTGCTCCCAAATCGGATCTGTTGTCATAACAGGATCATACTGCGGTGGGGCCTTAACGAACAGCCAGGGAACAAGATGCAATCTTGATGCGTCGTAAATGGGCTGTCCTCTGGAATTCAAATCAACGCCAAAACCATAGATTTTCTTATTACCGTTTATCCAGCCGGAGCCCTGAGGTGTAAATGTCAGCAAGTCTTCAAATTCACGCTCGTTCTTGACTTCGTTGCCGCTGTTGCCCTCAAGCAGCGTTACCTTAACTTGAAAGAGGTCGCTGTGGACATCTTTGTGCAGCCACATTTCATTTATCATAAGACTGTGGGACCAGCCGTCGAAAACCCATGTGTCATTAAAGTCATCGTATGTTCGCCAGGATACGTATGAGCCCGGTACGGGCAGCGTTACACCAAGAACATAATTCTCATAGTCCACGTCACAGGGCTCGATCCATCTGCCTCGTCCACCGTCCCCTTCGGTTATGTACCACTCCTTAAGATCTCCAACACTATAATTCAGCCAGTTACAATGCCAGCCGCAATTACTGTATCCTCCGGAATAGGGAATACCGGTTTCACGATGCCAGTATGAAATCGTTTCTGAGCACCATGCCTGTCGAACGTCAATAATTGGGATCAGAACATCGGTCAGGCTCAGCAGCCATGCCTGCAACAGTGCGCAGTCTTCATTGATGCACCCGAGTACCATCTGGTAATAAGGCTTGCCCCCATTATTGACGCCGCAGGATTCCTTCGTGCCGACGGTTTGAATCGCCACATCCTGAATAAAAGCCCCTGAAGGATTCCATACACCGTTACTATCGAAACAGGGACAATCCGGGGCATCCGGCTGATCGCACGCAGCGAACGCCCCTGTTGGCGAAATGATCAACGCCGCCACAAAAGTGATATTTAGAAGCATTAGAATTGTACGGTTTTGAAATCTCATGATTCTCACTCCTTCATTTCCAAAACATTAACCTGGCGTTTTATATTTAATCCGTTTTGAAAAAATTCCTCGGTTTAACTATATTACCAAAATCTTTTTTGATTTGCAACAATATTAGCTTCTTTCTGTCCTTATGTGAGGGATTATCCCGTTTTTCAACGCCCTAATAGACATTCTTTAATGCTTTGTGAGTGCGGTCCTCTCAAAAAAGATAAAATTCTGTTATCACCTATACTATTACAAATAAAAATGCCCGGAACCAATCTTCCGATTAATTCCGGGCTAAAAATGCTTTTTTGTTGCTTCTTTGTTTTTCTTCTATTGCTCCGGCAACTCGCGTATCCAGATATTTCGGAATCGCACGGGATTACCGTGATCCTGGAGACTAATCGGAAGCTTCTCTTCGTGCCGGCGATACTGGGGATTCTTCTTCTTGTGCCCCGATGGCCCCCAATATTCGACATTGTTCTGAACGGTAAGGCCGTTATGCCATACAGTGACGCGGGCGCGTCGGACTAACTTGCCGTCCTTATCGAACTTCGGCGCAAGGAAGCTGATATCATACGTCTGCCACTCGCCGGGCTTTCGGCAGGCATTGACAATCGGCGGATACTGTCCATAAAGCGCTGCCGCCTGCCCGTCCGCGTAAGTCCTGTTATCTTTATAATTGTCTTCTGTATAAGAGTCGAGTATTTGCACCTCGTACTTGCCCATAAAGTAAATCCCGCTGTTCCCACGCCCTTGACTCTTACCCGTTGGCGGTTTCGGAGATGCCCACTCGATATGAAGCTGGCAGTTGCCGAACGATTTCTTCGTCCGAATCCCTCCGCCTTTTTTGACTATCTCCATGTACCCTTTTTCAGTATCGACCTTCCACTTCGGCGGATTGTCCCTTCCGGTTACCCATTCAGCTTTTAGTGTCTTGTCCTTGCCGTCGAAAAGGACAATCGCATCCGACGGCGCCTTGGCCGGGTCGTCTTCCGGTGTGATGACCGGCGGCAGCAGGGCCGGGTCCATATCATGCACGGTCTCATAAGGCGGCCGCCTGCCGGCATAGCTGCTTATGGCAAAAACTAATCCCACTGAAAGCAGGCAAACACCAATCCTCATCACCATTGATTTGTCTTTCATAATTGCCTCCATATTCTGTTGTTAATCAAGGTTCCTCAAAATAATTCTGCCCGGCTACATCACAGGGCTTACGACCT
>JABAHS010077759.1_pt1 | contig 17093 bp, 12 predicted proteins | sample 7062111 | NCBI WGS metagenome assembly JABAHS01 (sample SAMN14534600, study PRJNA622989) | marine sediment metagenome | biome: marine biome [ENVO:00000428]; feature: marine pelagic biome [ENVO:01000023]; material: deep marine sediment [ENVO:00002113]; isolation source: pool of 4 deep marine... | reverse complement strand
TCGCGATCCGTGAGGGCGGGCGCACCGTCGGCGCCGGCGTCGTCACCAAGATCATCGAGTAAGTCGTCAACCGTCACGGGTCCTTCGTCATCTGCAATGGGCGGCTGCAGGATTCGATACGAGGCGCTCCGCCCTGAGGCCTATGACCGAGGACACGGACCAAGGACCATTTTCAAGGCCAGTAGCTCAATCGGCAGAGCGGCGGTCTCCAAAACCGCAGGTTGGGGGTTCGATTCCCTCCTGGCCTGCCATGTGGTTTCGCGTTGACCTAACCCTCGGTGCCCGGAGTCGCGGGCGCGTCGCGTCCCCCGGTGAGAGGCCCGCGGTCTCTCACCGGGGGCTCCAACGGGGGCGAGCTTCGGAGTGGCAATCAGGTGGGCGTACGCATCGATACGGCGAGCGGAATGGCGGACGGTATCAAATGGTTTGTTGCCATCGCCCTGATCGTGGGTGCGATCGGCGCCTTCTACTATTACGGCGAAGAGTCGTTGCTGCTGCGTGTGATCGGCCTCGTCGTGGTGGTCGGGGTGTCGGGCGCCATCGCGCTGCAGACCGAGAAAGGGCGGACGGCGTGGCGCACGGTTCAGGACGCTCGTACCGAGGTCCGAAAGGTCGTATGGCCGACGCGCAAGGAAACGGTGCAAACGACGGGCGTCGTGATTGTCATGGTATCTGTGATGGCTTTGATTCTGTGGGGCTTCGACTCGCTGCTGGGATTGCTCATGCGCCAGTTCCTGGGGCATGGAGGTTGATAGAGTGGCCAAGCGCTGGTACGTGGTACACGCGTATTCCGGGTTCGAGAACCAGGTGGCGCGCCTGCTCAAGGAGCGCATCGAACGCAGCGGACTGCAGGATCAATTCGGCGAGATTCTGGTTCCGACGGAAGAAGTGGTCGAAATGCGCGACGGGCAAAAGCGCAAGAGCGACCGTAAGTTCTTTCCCGGTTACGTGCTCGTACAGATGGAGATGAATGACGACACTTGGCACCTGGTGCGGAGCGTTCCGAAGGTGATGGGCTTCATCGGCGGCAGCAGCGACAAGCCCGCGCCGATTTCGGACAAGGAAGCGGATGCCATTCTGCAGCGGGTTCAGGAGGGCGCGGAGAAGCCGCGTCCCAAAGTGCTGTTCGAGCCTGGCGAGGTGGTGCGGGTCGTCGACGGGCCCTTCAACGACTTCAACGGGGTGGTGGAAGAGGTGAACTACGAGAAGAACCGGCTGCGAGTCGCGGTGCTGATTTTCGGACGTTCGACGCCGGTGGAGCTCGAATTCAGTCAGGTGGAGAAAGATTGATCCAAATATTGTAGGAGCGAGCTTGCTCGCGAACCGGCTTGCTCGCGAATCTTTTCTCCGAGCGCCTTAATAAGGAATCGCGGCCGAGGCCGCTCCTACGGGAGACGTAGATGGCGAAGAAGGTACAGGCGTATATCAAATTGCAGGTAGCCGCCGGGCAGGCGAATCCGAGCCCCCCGGTGGGCCCGGCGTTGGGGCAGCACGGCGTCAACATCATGGAGTTCTGCAAGGCATTCAACGCACAGACCCAGGAGCTGGAGCCGGGCCTGCCCACGCCGGTGGTCATCACCGTCTACTCCGATCGAAGCTTCACCTTTTATACCAAGACGACGCCGGCCACCGTGCTGTTGAAAAAGGCCGCCGGCGTCGAGAAGGGCAGCAGTGAGCCGAATACCCAGAAGGTGGGTACGGTGACGCGGGCGCAGCTCGAGCAGATCGCCGGCGTCAAGATGCCCGATCTCAACACCCGTGATCTCGACGCCGCAGTTCGTATCGTGGCCGGCAGCGCGCGGAGCATAGGTCTCAGGGTCGAGGGAGAGTGAGCATGGGGAAGCGTTCGAAGCGGGTGCGCTCGATCAGGGGCAAGCTGGAGCCGGGGAGCTACTACCCGGTGGACGAGGCCCTGCGGCTTTTGAAGGAGCTGGCCTCGGTGAGGTTCGAGGAGAGCGTGGACGTGGCGGTCAACCTCGGCGTGGACCCTCGCAAGTCGGATCAGGTGGTTCGCGGATCCACCGTGTTGCCCCACGGCACCGGCAAGAGCGTACGGGTGGCGGTGTTCGCCCAGGGAGCGGCCGCCGACGCCGCCCGGGAGGCGGGGGCCGACATCGTGGGCATGGAGGAGCTGGCGGAGCAGGTGAAAGGCGGCAACCTGGATTTCGACGTGGCCATCGCCGCGCCCGACGCCATGCGTGTGGTAGGGCAACTCGGCCGTATTCTCGGCCCGCGGGGTCTCATGCCAAACCCGAAGGTGGGTACGGTGACGCCCGACGTCGCCAGCGCCGTAAAGAACGCCAAGGCCGGCCAGATCCAGTACCGCACGGACCGGGGCGGCATCATTCACTGCCCCATCGGCAAGGCGAGCTTCGAGGTTGACGCTTTGAGGGGTAACCTGGAGGCCCTGCTGGCCGACTTGAACAAAGCCAAGCCGGGCACCTCCAAGGGGGTCTATTTGCGCAAGGTTACCGTCTCCAGCACCATGGGGCCGGGCCTGGCGGTAGACAAAGCATCGCTTGCATTGTAATAATTAATAGTTTCGCTGCGGATAGCTCTCCCGGCGGGGCCAGGCGGGCGCCGGCCGGAGGTTCCGGGCGGCGGGTGACGTCGGCGCCCCGAGCGGGGAGGCGTTCCGGGCGCCGAATAGGCTTTGGGGTCTCTCTGCATCGTCGTGCGTCTTGGGGTGCGGAGGTGGCTGTCAAAGACCACAGGTGCGGCGGCGAAAAGCCGGCCGCGTAACGGAGGTGGAACCTTCGCCTGCGCAGACGCGGTCACCGGTTGCCGAGAGGTCTTCTGTCATCGCGAGAGACATCACCTCGAGCAGTTCACCGGTTCCATTCGCAGGCAGGGGGGACCCTCCTGCCGGGAGTCCAGTTATGCGCCGGCGCGGCCTTGTGCCGCCGAGGTGAACACCGCTTACCAGCTGCGAGGTAGAGACACGTGCCCCTGACGTTGGAGCGCAAGAAGGCCGTCGTGTCCGAGGTCGCTGGGGTCGCGCGCAATGCCCTCTCCGCGGTGGCGGCTGAGTACCGCGGCCTGAACGTGGCCCAGATGACCAAGCTGCGCAGGCAGGCGCGCGACGCCAGCGTATACGTGCGTGTGGTTCGCAACACGTTGGCGCGCCGGGCGCTCAGCGACACGGATTTCGCCTGTATGACCGAGAGGCTCCAGGGCCCGCTGGTGCTGGCCTTCGCGCAGGAGGATCCGGGCGCCTCGGCCCGGGTCGTGCGCGATTTCGCCAGGGAGAACCCGAAGCTCGTCGTCAGGGGGCTGGCCTTCGGCGGCTCGCTCATGGAACCGGGCGAGATCGAGCGCTTGGCGAGTCTGCCCACCCGCGAGCAGGCGCTGAGCAAGCTCATGGCCGTGATGAAGGCGCCTCTCACCAAGCTCGTCCGCACCATGGCCGAGCCGCACGCCAAGCTGGTTCGCACGCTCGCGGCGGTTCGCGACCAGAAGGCGCCTACGCAGACCTAGCGCGCGGTCACGCGTTTCACCAATCCCAGGGTCCAGGAGTCCGAGAGATGGCAGTATCCAAAGAAGAGATCCTCGAAACCATCGCCAACATGAGCGTCATGGACGTCGTCGAGTTGATCGAGGCGATGGAGGAGAAGTTCGGCGTTTCGGCGGCGGCGGCGACCGTGGCGGCCGCACCGGCGGCGGCGGCGGAAGCGCAGCCGGCCGAGGAAGAGCAGACCGAGTTCGATGTCGTGATGAAAAGCTTCGGCTCCAACAAGGTCGCCGTCATCAAGGTCGTCCGCGCCGTCACCAGTCTGGGGCTCAAGGAAGCGAAAGATCTGGTGGAGAGCGCACCCGCATCGGTCAAGGAAGCAATACCCAGGGACGAGGCCGAGCAGGTGAAGAAGCAGCTTGAAGAGGCGGGCGCGACCGTCGAGATCAAATAGCAGCTTTGGCTCCAAAAGGCGCTTGCGTGTGATATGGCTGGTGGCTGCACGCCACCGGCCTTTTGGCGCTTACGTGGCGGAGTTACAGGCAGCCCGGTGTTCTGGCGCGAACGCGGTGCGTGCGCGCCTCACTACATTCGCGTGCCGGGCCACTATTCACGTGTCTGGACGCATCCTAGCTTGAGGGCAAAGAATGGCTTATTCCTTTACTGAGAGAAAGCGGATACGTAAGGACTTCAGCAAACGCGCGACCGTTCTGGATGTCCCGTTTCTGCTCGCAACTCAGATTGACTCCTACCGCGAGTTTCTGCAAGACAACGCGTCGCCGGAAGGGCGTGAAGTCAAAGGGCTGCACGCCGCCTTTCGATCAGTGTTTCCCATCGAGAGCTACTCCGGCGACGCCGCCTTGGACTATGTGAGCTACCGGCTCGGCGCACCTGTGTTCGACGTGAAGGAGTGCAAACTGCGCGGGCTCACCTATGCGGCGTCCTTGCGGGTGAAACTGCGCCTCGTGCTTTATGACAAGGATGCGGGGAAAGAGGCGCGCGTCATCAAGGACATCAAGGAGCAGGAAGTCTACATGGGCGAGATTCCGCTCATGACCGAGACCGGCACGTTCATCATCAACGGCACGGAGCGGGTCATCGTCTCGCAGCTCCATCGCTCCCCCGGCGTTTTCTTCGAGCACGACAAGGGCAAGACGCATTCATCCGGCAAGCTCCTGTTCTCTGCGCGGGTCATTCCCTATCGCGGCTCTTGGCTCGATTTCGAATTCGACCCGAAGGACCTCGTGTTCGTGCGCATCGATCGCCGCCGAAAGTTGCCCGCTACGGTGCTGCTGCGCGCGCTCGGCTACAACACCGAACAGATCCTGGGCATCTTCTTCGATACGAACACCTACAGCATCGACTCGAAGGGGCTACGGTTCGAGCTCATTCCTGAGCGTCTGCGCGGCGAGACGGCTGCCTTCGACATCAAAGACAAGAAAGGCAAGGTGATCGTCGAGGCGGGTCGCCGGATCACGGCACGCCATATCAACCAGATGGCCAAAGCGGGACTCAAGACGCTGCAGGTGGTCGATGACTATGCTACCGGCAAAGTCCTCGCGCGCGATGTCGTGGACGAATCCACCGGCGAAGTCGTGGCTCAGGCGAACGACATTCTCTCCGCGGAGACCATCGCCAAGTTCCGCGAGTCCGGCATCAAGTCCATCGACACGCTTTACATCAACGACGTGGACCGCGGCCCATACATCTCCGAAACGCTGCGCGCCGATGGCACCCGCAGCCAGACCGAGGCGCAGGTCGAGATCTACCGTATGATGCGCCCCGGCGAGCCGCCGACGAAAGAGGCGGCTCAGACGTTGTTTCACAATCTGTTCTTCAGCTCGGATCGATACGATCTCTCCGCTGTGGGCCGCATGAAGTTCAACCGCCGTGTCGGACGCGAGGATGTCTCCGGCCCCGGCGTTCTCACCGAAGACGACATCATCGACGTCCTCAAGGTGCTCATCGACATCAAGAACGGGCACGGACAGGTCGACGACATCGACCACCTCGGTAATCGGCGCATTCGCAGCGTCGGCGAGATGGCGGAGAACCAGTTCCGCATCGGTCTGGTGCGCGTCGAGCGCGCCGTCAAAGAGCGCCTGAGTCTGGCTGAGACCGAGGAGCTCATGCCGCAGGAGCTCATCAACGCGAAGCCTGTGTCCGCGGTGATCAAGGAGTTCTTCGGATCGAGCCAGCTCTCTCAGTTCATGGACCAGAACAACCCGCTCTCGGAGGTCACACACAAGCGACGCATCTCCGCGCTCGGCCCCGGCGGTCTGACACGCGAGCGAGCGGGCTTCGAGGTTCGCGACGTGCATCCCACGCATTACGGGCGCGTGTGCCCCATCGAAACTCCCGAGGGGCCGAACATCGGACTCATCAACTCGCTCGCCGTGTACGCTCGGGCTAACCGGTACGGCTTCTTGGAGACGCCCTACCGCAAAGTGGAGAACGGCAGAGTCACCAACACGGTGGAGTATCTGTCCGCCATCGAGGAGGGCCAATACGTCATCGCCCAGGCGAATGCGACCCTGGATGAGCGGGGACGGCTCGTGGACGACCTGGTAACGTGTCGTCATCGCAACGAGTTCACCCTGTCGACTCCGGACAAGGTCGATCACATCGACGTCTCGCCCAGGCAGATCGTATCGGTGGCGGCGGCGCTCATTCCCTTCCTCGAGCACGACGACGCGAACCGCGCCCTCATGGGGTCGAACATGCAGCGGCAGGCCGTACCGACGCTGCGCACCGAGAAGCCGCTCATCGGCACCGGGATCGAGCCTACCGTGGCCATCGACTCCGGAGTGACGGTGGTGGCGCGGCGCGGCGGCGTGGTGGATTCCGTGGATGCGGCCCGCGTCGTGGTGCGTGTGAACGACGACGAGACGGTACCGGGCGAGCCCGGCGTCGACATCTACACCCTGACGAAGTACCAGCGCTCCAATCAAAACACCTGCATCAACCAGCGCCCGCTGGTCAAAACGGGCGACGTCATCGCCAAAGGCGACGTGCTGGCGGACGGGCCCGCGACCGACATGGGTGAGCTGGCGCTCGGGCAGAACATGCTGGTCGCCTTCATGCCGTGGAACGGTTACAACTTCGAAGACTCCATCCTCATCTCGGAACGCGTGGTGCAGGAGGACCGCTATACGACCATCCATATCGAAGAGCTGGTGTGCGTAGCCCGCGACACCAAGCTCGGCCCGGAAGAGGTTACGGCCGATATTCCCAACGTCAGCGAGAGCGCGCTCTCCAAGCTCGACGAGGCGGGCATCGTCTACGTCGGAGCGGAAGTCAAGACGGGCGATATCCTGGTCGGGAAGGTCACGCCCAAGGGCGAGACCCAGCTCACCCCCGAGGAGAAGTTGCTGCGCGCCATCTTCGGGGAGAAGGCCTCGGACGTCAAAGATACGTCGCAACGGGTGCCCTCGGGTATGAACGGCACCGTCATCGACGTGCAGGTTTTCACCCGCGACGGCGTAGAGAAGGATTCGCGAGCTCGCCAGATCGAGCAGATGGAGCTGGAGAAGGTCAGAAAGGACCTCCACGATCAGTTCCGGATCTTGCAAGACGACACTTTCGAGCGCCTCGAGCGGCTCTTGGTAGGCAAGACGGCGGCCGGTGGCCCCAAGGGACTGAAGGACGGCACGCGTATCACCAAGAGCTATCTGCAAGAGGTACCGCGCGAGAAGTGGTTCGAGATTCGGCTGCGCAACGAGGAAGCCAACAAGCAGCTCGAGAAGGCGGTCGAGCACCTGAAGTATCAGCGCCAGCAACTTGACGAGCGCTTCGAGGAGAAAAAGACGAAGCTTGTCTCCGGAGACGATCTTGCTCCCGGGGTCCTCAAGATGGTCAAGGTTTATCTGGCCGTGAAGCGGCGCATCCAGCCGGGCGACAAGATGGCCGGTCGCCACGGCAACAAGGGCGTCATCTCCATGATCGTCCCCGTCGAGGACATGCCCTACATGGAGGACGGTACTGCGGTGGACATCGTGCTCAATCCTCTCGGCGTGCCCTCACGCATGAACGTGGGTCAGGTGCTCGAGACGCATCTGGGCTGGGCGTCCAAGGCGCTCGGCCGCCGCATCGGGCGCATGGTCGACGAGGGAACGAAGCCAACAGAGCTCAAGCGCTTCCTGAAGAGCATCTACGAGGTCGGAGGGAAGAAGGACGCGCTCAAGGGGTTGACCGACGAGCAGCTGCACGAGCTCGCGGAGAACCTGCGCGAGGGCGTCCCCATGTCGACCCCCGTCTTCGACGGCGCCAACGAAGAGGAAACCAAGCACATGCTGGAGATGGCCGGCCTGCCGCGCAGCGGGCAGACCACCCTCTATGACGGGCGCACCGGGGAGGTGTTCGATCGCCCGGTGACCGTCGGTTACATGTACATGATGAAGCTCAATCATCTCGTAGACGACAAGATGCATGCGCGCTCCACGGGGCCTTACAGCCTGGTTACTCAGCAGCCGCTGGGCGGCAAGGCGCAGTTCGGCGGACAGCGCTTCGGAGAGATGGAGGTCTGGGCCCTGGAGGCGTACGGGGCCGCATACACTCTACAGGAGATGTTGACCGTCAAATCGGATGACGTGAATGGTCGCACCAAGATGTACAAGAACATCGTGGACGGCGACCACAAAATGGAGGCAGGTATGCCCGAATCCTTCAACGTGCTCATGAAGGAGATACGTTCGCTCGGCATAGACATCGAGCTCGAGCAGGATTAGCAGGAGCGGGCTTGCCCGCGAATAGGAGCGAACTTGTTCGCGAACATGTCAGATCGGGCTTTGAGAGATTCGCGAGCTGACGCTCGCTCCTACAGCAGACTGTTGCTCCGAGGATTCGGTGGATCAGCGAGCTGGCGCTCGCTCCTACAGCCGACTGCCGCCCGGAGAATTCGGTTCCGATGGCGTGTTGAACGCACGCAGGAGAGGAAATCTTGAAAGACCTATTGAACCTCCTGAAGCAGCAGGGTCAAGTCGAGGGCTTCGATGCCATCCGGATTGGCCTCGCGTCGCCGGAGAAGATTCGGTCTTGGTCGTACGGCGAGGTACGCAAGCCCGAGACCATCAACTACCGCACCTTCAAGCCGGAGCGGGATGGGCTGTTCTGCGCGAAGATCTTCGGACCCATCAAGGACTACGAGTGTCTGTGCGGCAAGTACAAGCGCCTCAAGCATCGCGGCGTGATCTGTGAGAAGTGCGGCGTAGAGGTCACACTGGCCAAGGTGCGGCGCGAGCGCATGGGGCACATCGAGCTTGCGAGTCCGGTGGCCCACATTTGGTACCTCAAATCGCTGCCGTCGCGCATGGGGTTGCTGCTCGACATGACCCTCAGGGACATCGAGCGGATCCTGTATTTCGAGGCGTTCGTGGTCATCGATCCGGGCATGACGCAGCTCGAGCGCGGGCAGCTTCTCACCGACGATATGTACCTCGAGGCCATCGAGCAGTACGGGGACGAGTTCGAAGCCGGCATGGGCGCCGAGGCCATCTATGAGTTGCTGCGCACCATCGATCTCAGGGCCGAGGTTGCTATCCTGCGCGAGGAGCTGCCGAAGACCAACTCTGAGACCAAGATCAAGAAGATCTCCAAGCGTCTCAAGCTGATGGAGGCGTTCCTCGAGTCGGGCAACCGGCCGGAGTGGATGGTGCTCAAGGTCTTGCCGGTGCTTCCGCCCGAGCTGCGCCCGCTGGTGCCGCTCGATGGCGGGCGGTTCGCGACCTCCGATCTGAACGATCTTTACCGGCGCGTCATCAACCGCAACAACCGCCTGAAGCGGCTGCTCGATCTCAACGCCCCCGACATCATTGTGCGCAACGAGAAGCGCATGTTGCAGGAGGCCGTGGACGCATTGCTCGACAATGGGCGGCGCGGACGCGCCATTACCGGCACCAACAAGCGCCCGCTCAAATCCCTTGCCGACATGATCAAAGGCAAACAGGGGCGCTTCCGCCAGAACCTGCTCGGCAAGCGTGTGGACTATTCGGGCCGATCGGTGATCGTCGTGGGCCCCACGCTGAAGCTGCATCAGTGCGGCTTACCCAAGAAGATGGCGCTCGAGCTCTTCAAGCCCTTCGTCTTCGGACGATTGGAGCGGCTGGGTCTTGCCACCACCATCAAGGCGGCCAAGAAGCTGGTGGAGCGCGAAGGTCCCGAGGTATGGGACATCCTCGAGGAGGTCATTCGCGAGCACCCAGTGATGCTCAACCGCGCTCCCACCCTGCATCGTCTGGGCATTCAGGCGTTCGAGCCGGTGCTCATCGAGGGCAAGGCCATCCAGCTGCATCCGCTGGTCTGCACCGCCTTCAATGCGGATTTCGACGGCGACCAGATGGCGGTGCACGTGCCGCTCTCGCTCGAGGCGCAGCTCGAGGCGCGCACGCTCATGATGTCGAGCAACAACATCTTGTCGCCCGCTCACGGTGAGCCCATTATCGTGCCGACCCAGGACGTGGTGCTGGGCCTCTATTACATGACGCGCGAGCGCGCGGAGTCGCCGGGCACAGGGATGGCTTTCGCGGATGTGGCGGAGGTGCGTCGCGCATACGAGAGCGGGGTGGTCGGCCTCCACGCGCGCATCAAGGCGCGGATCCGCGAGATGATCTTCGACGAGGTAACCGGCGAGCGGCAGGAGCGCGTGCGCATAGTGGAGACGACCGTTGGCCGGGCGCTGCTCTCGGAGCTCGTACCCGATGGCCTCTCCTACGATCTGGTCAACAAGAATTTGAACAAGAAGGGCATATCCGTTCTCATCAACGAGTGCTACCGCAAAGTGGGGCTCAAAGAGACGGTCGTCTTCGCCGACCGTTTGATGTACACCGGCTTCAGCTATGCCACCCGCGCCGGCATCTCCATCGGCGTCGAGGACATGGAGGTACCGCCCGAGAAGAAATCCATCCTTGAACGGGCGGAGAAGGCGGTCAAAGAGATCGAGTCGCAGTACAGCTCGGGGCTCGTGACCTTCGGCGAGCGCTACAACAAGGTTGTGGATATCTGGTCGTATACCAACGAGCAGGTCGCGAAGGCCATGATGGATCGCCTGGGCACCGATTTGGTCAAGGACGCCGAGGGCAAAGAAGTGCGCCAGCAGTCGCTGAACTCCATCTACATCATGGCCGACTCGGGTGCGCGTGGGTCGGCCGCCCAGATCCGTCAGCTCGCAGGCATGCGAGGCCTGATGGCGAAGCCCGACGGCTCGATCATCGAGACCCCGATCACGGCGAACTTCCGGGAGGGGCTGGACGTCCTCCAGTACTTCATCTCCACCCACGGTGCGCGCAAGGGGCTCGCGGACACCGCTTTGAAGACCGCGAACTCCGGTTATCTGACGCGGCGGCTGGTCGACGTTGCCCAGGACCTGGTCGTGGTCGAGGAAGACTGCGGGACCCTGGAAGGGCTCGCGATGACGCCGCTGATCGAAGGCGGCGACGTGGTCGAGCCGTTGCGCGAACGCGTGCTCGGGCGGGTCACGGCGGAGGACATCCGCTCCTCCGAGGGCGACGATGTGGTGGTGCCCGCCGGGACGCTGCTCGACGAGCGCTGGGTGAGTCAGCTCGAGGGTCTCGGCATCGACGAGGTCAAAGTGCGCTCGCCCATCACTTGTGAGACCCGCTACGGGGTGTGCGCCGCGTGTTACGGGCGCGATCTCGCTCGCGGCGATCGCGTCAACATCGGCGAGGCGGTGGGCGTCATCGCCGCGCAGTCCATCGGGGAGCCGGGTACCCAGCTCACGATGCGCACCTTTCACATCGGCGGTGCGGCCTCGCGCGCGGCGGCGGTGGATAGCATCGCGGTCAAGTCCAACGGCACCATCAAGCTCCACAACATCAAGGTGGTCCCCCACGGCACGCGAGGCTACATCGCGGTGTCGCGTTCGGGCGAGCTCGCGGTGCTGGACGAGGCGGGGCGCGAGCGCGAGCGCTACAAGGTGCCCTACGGGGCGGTGCTGAGCGTGGCCGACGGCGACGCGGTGGAGGCGGGTGTGACGGTGGCCAGCTGGGACCCCCACACCCATCCGATCATTTGCGAGCTGGCCGGGCGCGTCCGTCTCATCGACGCGGTCGAGAATGTCACCGTGCAGCACCAGATCGACGAGGTCACCGGGCTCTCCAGCATCGTGGTCATGGATCCCAAGCAGCGCAGTGCCGCGGCGCGGGATCTGCGGCCCATGGTCAAGGTGGTCGACGAGAACGACGAGGAGCTGTTGATCCCCGGCACCAAGACGCCGGCCCAGTACGCGCTCCCGCCGGGTGCCATCATCAATGTGGAGGACGGGGCCGCGGTCGGCGTGGGCGACGTGATCGCACGCCTGCCCCAGGAGTCGACCAAGACCCGCGACATCACCGGCGGTCTGCCGCGGGTGGCGGACCTGTTCGAGGCCCGCAAACCCAAGGAAGCGGCCATTCTGGCGGAGCTCTCGGGCACCGTCAGCTTCGGCAAGGACACCAAGGGCAAGCAGCGCCTGGTGATCACCGCCACCGACGAGGAGCAGTGGGAGGTGCTGGTGCCCAAATGGCGCCACGTGCTCGTGTTCGAAGGCGAGCAGGTCGAGCGAGGCGAGACCATCGTCGACGGGCAGCCGAACCCACACGACATCTTGCGGCTCCTCGGTGTGAGCACCCTGGCGAGCTACATCGTCAATGAGGTACAGGAGGTCTACCGTCTGCAGGGCGTGAAGATCAACGACAAGCACATCGAGGTGATCGTGCGCCAGATGCTGCGCAAGGCGGAGATCGCCGAGCCCGGCGACACGCGCTTCCTGCGCGGCGAGCAGGTGGACCGCGCCCGCGTGCTCGAGGAGAACGAGCGCGCGCGGGAGCAGGGCAAGACCGGGGCGATGTGGGCGCCGGTCCTGCTCGGGATCACGAAGGCGTCGCTGGCCACCGAGTCCTTCATCTCCGCGGCATCGTTCCAGGAAACCACCCGCGTCCTCACCGAGGCGTCGGTGAGCGGGAAGATGGACGAGCTGCGAGGCCTCAAGGAGAACGTCATCGTGGGCCGCCTGATCCCCGCGGGGACCGGCTTCGCCTACCACGAGGAGCGGCGGCGCAAGCGGCGCGGCCTGCCCCTCGAGGTCGGTGTCGAAGCCCAATCGGTTCGTCCGCTCATGGAGCCGACGTTATCGAGCGACACGGTGTCCTCGGAGGGTGAATCGGGCGGTTGACGGGCGCGCGCCGGACGCCCGTGCGCGTCCGGCGTTTCTTGACACCCTTAGGCCGTGCTTCTTAAAATTATCTGTTCCTGACAGGCAGGAGCAGGTCCTGCCTGTCGTTTTTTGACTCTCGCTATCCCCGGCCGGATCTCTGCCGGCTCCGGCGGAGAGTGGCTCTTTTCCGCGGGGCTGCGCCAGTGCGCGCGCGGTCCTCCATGGGACCTGGAAGTTCGGATATGCCAACGGCCAACCAGCTTGTGCGAAAGCCGCGCCAGCGCGAGCTTAAGAAGAGCGACGTTCCGGCGCTGCAGGGGTGCCCGCAGAAGCGCGGGGTGTGTACCCGCGTGTACACGACGACGCCCAAGAAGCCCAACTCGGCGCTGCGCAAGGTGGCGCGGGTGCGCCTCACCAATGGTATGGAGGTGACCACCTATATCGGCGGCGAGGGTCATAACCTGCAGGAGCACTCGGTCATCCTGATTCGAGGCGGTCGCGTCAAGGATCTGCCGGGCGTGCGTTACCACACCATTCGGGGCAGCCTGGATACGTCCGGGGTGACGGCCCGCCGCCAGGGGCGCTCGAAGTACGGCGCCAAGCGGCCCAAGAGCTGAGCGGAGGGTCGCGAGCCATGTCGAGAAGAGGCGTCACCATCAAGCGCAGCATCCAGGCCGACCCCAAGTACGGGGACGGAACGCTGGCCAAGTTCATCAACGTCGTCATGCGCGACGGCAAGAAATCCGTCGCCGAGCAGATCGTCTACGGAGCGCTGGATCAGGTGTCGAGCAAGCTGAAGAGCGAGGACGTCCTCGAGGTGTTCGGCAAGGCGCTCGACAACGTGCGCCCGCTCGTCGAGGTCAAGTCGCGCCGCGTCGGCGGCGCCACCTACCAGGTGCCGGTCGAGGTGCGCCCGACGCGGCGCAATGCGCTTGCCATGCGCTGGCTCGTGGACGCCGCGCGCCGGCGAGGCGAGAAATCGATGCGGATGCGGCTCGCCAACGAGCTCATGGAGGCCGCGGAAAACCGCGGCTCAGCGGTCAAGAAGCGGGAAGATACCCACCGCATGGCGGAAGCGAACAAGGCGTTTTCGCATTATCGTTGGTGATCGTGAAGGTCGGGAATCAGATTCGCAGTCGTTCGAGCTGCAAGGGTTTTTGGCAGTGCCACGTAAGACGCCAATTGAGCGCTACCGGAACATCGGGATCGCCGCGCACATCGACGCGGGTAAGACGACCACCACGGAGCGTGTTCTGTATTACACGGGAATCTCCCACAAGATGGGGGAGGTTCACGACGGTGCCGCCGTCATGGACTGGATGGTGCAGGAGCAGGAGCGGGGAATCACCATCACTTCCGCCGCGACCACGTGTTTCTGGCGCGGTATGGACCAGCAGTACGACGAGCACCGTATCAACATCATCGACACGCCCGGGCACGTAGACTTCACCATCGAGGTCGAGCGCAGTCTTCGCGTGCTGGACGGTGCGATCGCGGTCTTCTGCGCCGTCGGCGGCGTGGAGCCGCAGTCGGAGACGGTGTGGCGCCAGGCCGACCGCTACCGCGTGCCCCGCATGGCCTTCGTGAACAAGATGGACCGCGCCGGTGCCAACTTCGGGCGTGTGGTGGAGCAGATCCGGCGCCGCCTGAAGGGCAACCCGGTGCCCGTGCAGCTGCCCGTGGGTGCCGAGGACAAGTTCGAAGGAGTCGTCGATCTGATCAGCATGAAGGCCATTTACTGGCACGACCAGACGCTGGGGATGACCTATACGGCTGGAGAAATTCCGGCGGAGCTTCAGGATGCGTGCGTGGCCGCCCGAGAGACCATGGTGGAGGCCGCGGCCGAGGCCGACGAGGAGCTCATGGAGAAGTACCTCGAGGCGGGGGATCTGAAGCCCGCCGACATCCGGCGCGGGCTGCGCCTGCGAACCCTGAAGAACGAGATCGTGCCGGCGCTGTGCGGGTCCGCCTTCAAGAACAAAGGGGTTCAGGCGCTGCTCGATGCCGTGATCGACTATCTGCCCGCGCCGAACGAGGTGCCGCCCATCAAGGGGGTGCTGGAGAACGGCGAAGAATCCACCCGGCCGTCGTCGGACGATGCGCCGTTCGCCGCACTTGCGTTCAAGATCGCGACCGATCCCTACGTGGGATCGCTCACCTTCTTCCGATCGTATTCCGGAGTGCTCAAGTCGGGGGATACGGTCTACAACCCGGTGAAGCAGCGCAAGGAGCGCATTGGGCGCTTGCTGCAGATGCACGCCAACCACCGCGAGGAGATCAGTGAGGTCCGGGCCGGGGACATCGCCGCGGCCGTGGGTCTGAAGACGGTGAGCACAGGCGAGACCCTGTGTACGCCCGGCCATGTCATCACCCTGGAGCGCATGGATTTCCCGGAGCCGGTGATCGCGGTGGCCGTGGAGCCCAAGACCAAGGCCGACCAGGAGAGAATGGGCATCGCGCTCGGCAAGCTCGCCCACGAGGATCCCTCGTTCCGGGTGACGACGGACGAGGAGTCGGGGCAGACGATCATCTCGGGAATGGGCGAGCTGCACCTCGAGATCATCGTCGACCGGCTGAAGCGCGAGTTCAAGGTGGAGGCGAACGTCGGCCGCCCGCAGGTCGCCTACCGCGAGACGATCCGCAAGAGCATCGAGCAGGAAGGGCGGTTCGTGCGCCAGACCGGCGGCCGAGGCCAGTACGGGCACGTGTGGCTGCGTCTCGAGCCTAACGAGCCTGGCGCCGGTTACGAGTTCGTGGACGCCATCGTCGGAGGTGTCGTACCGAAGGAGTTCATCCCGGCGGTGAACAAGGGCGTTCAGGAGGCGATGGGCAACGGCGTGGTCGCTGGATATCCGGTCGTCGACGTGAAGGCGACGTTGTTCGACGGGTCTTACCACGAGGTGGACTCGAGCGAGATGGCGTTCAAGGTGGCTGGCTCCACAGCCTTCCGCGAGGGTGCTTCGCGCGCCGACCCCGTGGTGCTCGAGCCTCTGATGAAGGTGGAGGTGGTCACGCCCGAGGAGTACATGGGCGACGTCATGGGTGATCTCAACCGGCGGCGCGGCGTGCTCCACGGCATGGAGGACTCGCCCGGGGGCAAGATCGTGCGCGCCGACGTGCCGCTCGCCGAGATGTTCGGGTATGCGACCGATCTCCGATCGCTCACGCAAGGGCGCGCCACGTACACCATGGAGTTCAACAGGTACTCGGAGGCGCCTTCGACGATCACCGATGCGATCGTCAGAAGGAAATGATCCCCCTGGAGACGCGAACAGGAACCAGTCGGCGAGGTGAACAGCAGTGGCGAAGGCAAAGTTTCAGCGTACGAAGCCGCACATTAACGTAGGCACGATTGGTCACGTGGACCATGGTAAGACGACGTTGACGGCGGCGATGACGAAGATTCTGTCGACGCAGTACGGCGGTGACGTGCGTACGTTCGAGCAGATTGACAACGCGCCGGAGGAGAAGGCGCGGGGCATCACGATTGCGACGGCGCATGTGGAGTACCAGACGGAGAAGCGCCACTACGCGCACGTGGACTGTCCGGGGCATGCGGACTACGTGAAGAACATGATCACGGGTGCGGCGCAGATGGACGGAGCGATTTTGGTGGTGTCGGCGGCGGATGGTCCGATGCCGCAGACGCGCGAGCACATACTGCTGGCGCGACAGGTGGGTGTTCCGTTCATTGTGGTGTACCTGAACAAGGTAGACATGGTGGACGACGAGGAGCTGCTGGATCTGGTGGAGATGGAGGTCCGGGAGCTGTTGGACAAGTACGAGTTTCCGGGTGATGAGACGCCGATTGTGCGGGGTTCGGCGCTGAAGGCGCTGGAGGGGGACACCTCGGAGACGGGCGAGCCCTCGGTGGTGAAGCTGGTGGAGGCGCTGGATGCGTACATCCCGGAGCCGCAGCGCGCGGTGGACGGTCCGTTTTTGATGCCGGTGGAGGACGTGTTCTCGATATCGGGGCGCGGGACGGTGGCGACGGGCCGAGTGGAGCGTGGCAAGGTGAAGGTGGGCGAGGAGATCGAGATTGTCGGTCTGCACGAGAAGACGCACAAGACGACGGCGACGGGAGTGGAGATGTTCCGCAAGCTGCTCGACGAGGGGGTGGCTGGGGACAACATTGGTGTATTGCTTCGGGGTGTGAAGCGCGATGAGATCGAGCGGGGTCAGGTTTTGGCGAAGCCGGGCTCGATCACGCCGCACACGGACTTCGAGGCGGAGGTGTACGTACTGTCGAAGGAGGAGGGTGGTCGGCACACGCCGTTTTTCAAGGGGTACCGGCCGCAGTTTTACTTTCGGACGACGGATGTGACGGGCACGGTGGAGCTGCCCGAGGGTGTGGAGATGGTGATGCCCGGCGACAACATTCAGATGCGGGTGAAGCTGATTGCGCCGATCGCCATGGAGGAGGGATTGCGTTTCGCGATCCGTGAGGGCGGGCGCACCGTCGGCGCCGGCGTCGTCACCAAGATCATCGAGTAA
>JABAHS010044070.1_pt1 | contig 17138 bp, 11 predicted proteins | sample 7062111 | NCBI WGS metagenome assembly JABAHS01 (sample SAMN14534600, study PRJNA622989) | marine sediment metagenome | biome: marine biome [ENVO:00000428]; feature: marine pelagic biome [ENVO:01000023]; material: deep marine sediment [ENVO:00002113]; isolation source: pool of 4 deep marine... | reverse complement strand
TCCGCCACTGCCGGCTGCCGGCCGCCGGCACGCACCGCGTTCAGGCACTCCATCATGGCGGCGATGGCGGTGTTGTAGCCGAGCTCCGGAATCTGCTCGGTGGCCTGCTTGATGGTCTTGTGCAGCTTGCGCTCCACGTCCTCGTCCGCCTCCGCGTCGGGCCTGGCGGTCAGCACCGCGTCCCACAGCCGGTGCAGGAAACCGAAGGGGCCCTGGATGCCCTCGTCCCGGTAGTCGCCGCCCTCCTCGAGGGGGCCCATGAACATCAGGTAGGTGCGGAACGTGTCCGCGCCGAACTGGTCGATGATGGCGTCCGGGGTGATGACGTTGCCGCGGCTCTTCGACATCTTCGCGCCATTGCGGGTGATGAGCCCATGGGCGCGGAACTTCACGAACGGCTCCTCGAAATCGATGTGGCCGAGGTCCTTGAGCACCATGGTGATGAAGCGCGAGTACATCAGGTGCAGCACCGCGTGCTCGTTGCCGCCGATGTAGCTGTCCACGGGCAGCCAGCGGGCGGTGAGCGCGTCGTCCATGGGCGCGTCGTCCCGGTCCGTGGACGGGTAACGCAGGAAGTACCACGACGAGTCGAGGAACGTATCGGAGACGTCCGTCTCGCGGCGTGCGGGGCCATCGCAGCTGGGGCAGGCGGTCTCGTACCAGCTGGCCACCCGGGCGAGCGGGCTCACGCCGGTGTCGTCGGGCTTGAAGTCGTCGATCCTGGGCAGCTCCACGGGGAGCTGCTCCTCGGGCACCGCCACCGCGCCGCAGTCCTCGCAGTGCACGATGGGGATGGGCGGGCCCCAGTAGCGCTGCCGGGAGATGCACCAGTCCCGCAGGCGGTAGTTGACCTTGAGCTCGCCGAGGCCGCGCTCGCCCAGCCAGGCCGTGACCGCGCGCTTGCCTTCGGCCACGCCGAGGCCGTCGAACTGGCCGGAGTTCACCAGCACGCCGTCGCCGGTGTAGGCCTCGGTGAGTGGCGTGTCGGCCCCGTCGCCGTCCCCGGCCACCACGCGGACGATGTCGATGCCCATGGCGGTGGCGAACTCGAAATCCCTTTCGTCCCCGCCGGGTACCGCCATGATCGCGCCGGTGCCGTACTCCATGAGCACGTAGTCGGCGATCCACACGGGGATGGGCTCGCCGGTGGCCGGGTTGCGGCAGTAGCCGCCGGTGAACACGCCGGTCTTTTCCTTGTCGGCTTTCTGCCGGCTCACCAGATCGGTTTTCGCCGCCTGGGCCTGGTAGTCGGACACTACCGCCAGCTGCGCGTCCGTCGTGATTGAGGCGACCAGCGGGTGCTCCGGGGAGAGCACCATGAAGGTGGCGCCGAAGAGCGTGTCCGGTCGCGTGGTGAACACCTCGATCATCTCGCCCCCGGCGGTCACCGAGAGGGGATCCGCTGGGCTCGGCTCCGCGTCGCCCGCCTCGATGACGGGGAATCGCAGGGTCGCGCCCTCGCTGCGGCCGATCCAGTTCTGCTGGGCCTTGCGGGTGCTGTCCGACCAGTCGATGTGCTCCAGGTTGTCCAGCAGGCGCTGGGCGTAGTCGGTGATGCGGAAGAACCACTGGGCGATGTGGCGCTGCTCCACGGCGCTGTCGCAGCGCTCGCACAGCCCCTGAATCACCTGCTCGTTGGCCAGCACGGTCATGCACGAGGGGCACCAGTTCACCGGCGCTTCCTTGCGCTCGGCGAGGCCGGCGTTGAAGAGCTCGAGGAACAGCCACTGGGTCCACCGGTAGTAGGCTGGGTCCGTGGTGTCCACGGTGTGACGCCAGTCGTACATGCCGCCGATGGCTTTCAGCTGGCGGGTGAAGTTCGCGATGTTGCTGGGGATCAGGTCCATGGGGTGGACGCCCAGCTTGAGCGCGAAGTTCTCCGAGTGGATCCCGAAGGCGTCGAAGCCGATGGGCTCGAAGACGTCGCGTCCCGCGAGCCGCTGGAAGCGGCCGTGCACGTCGGCGCCCGTGAAGGCGTACATGTTGCCCACGTGCAGCCCCTCGGCCGAGGGATAGGGGAACATCATCAGGTTGTAGTAGGGCGCGTCGGCGCTGCGCAGCGCCTCGGCCGTGAACGCGTTGGTGCTTCGCTCTTCCCACAGCCGCTGCCACTTCGCCTCGACCTCGCCGGGCGCATACTGATTCTCCGCTTCGCTGCTCATCGCGCCGCGCTCGCCCCTCTGCCTAGCCGATCACCTGGAGGCGCTGGATCTCCGGACGGCCCGACATCAGCCCCGCGAAGCTCGCCCCGGACGCTTTGATGTGCTCGGTCTGGCCGTGGGCGGCCAGATCCTCTTCGGAGTCGTACAGCTCCATCATCAGGTAGTTGCCGTCAGCGTCCTTGCACAGCGTGTAGAGCTGGTTGCCGGGCTCGTTCTCCCGCACCTGGGCGGCGAGCGCCAGCATGGCGGTCTCGAAGTCCGCTTCTCTGCCCGGGGTTACGTTAAGCTTGGCGATCACGGCGATCATGGTGCTGCCCTCCTCAAAAAAGGAGGCGAGCATAGCAAGGGATTTCGGCTAATGCACAGGCGCAGGCTCATCGGGCTGCTGGAGGATTACGGGCGCGGGCACCCGGCGGAAACCGCGGTGGTGGGGCGTTTTCTCGCCTTCGTCCGGGAGCATGAGCGCTGCTTCGAGCGGGACTGCTTTCCCGGCCACGTCACCGGCTCCGCCTGGCTGGTGAACGGGGCCGGCACCCACGTGCTGCTCACCCATCACAAGAAGCTCGACCGCTGGCTGCAGCTCGGTGGCCATGCCGATGGCGAGGCCGACCCTCTCTTGGCGGCGATGCGTGAAGCCGAGGAGGAATCCGGGCTCGTCGTCGAGCCCGTCGGGGAGGCCGTATTCGACGTCGACATCCACGAGATTCCGGCCCGCGGCCGGGATCCCGTGCACCTGCACTACGACGTGCGCTTCGCCCTGCGCTGTCGCGGCTCCGAGGCGTTCCGGGTCAGCGACGAGTCCCACGATCTCGCCTGGGTGCCGGTGGCGGACCTGAGCGATTACACGCGGGAAGAATCCGTGCTCAGGATGGCGCGGAAGTGGGCCGGTTAGGTCTCTTTTCGGGGTGAGCCAGGTCCGGCGGCCGGGGCGCCGGGCGAGTAGTTGGCGNNAGGGTCATTTCATAGGCATATAACCGACATACGCGCCCCATCGAGGGGATGGGGAAGCGTGACGGTGAGGGACGAAGGGCTCATCGCCAGATATCAAAAAGCCACGAGACAGGGGATCTTTATGATTAAGCGGATTTGCCGAATGGTAGGTTTGCCGATGCTCGGCCTGCTGCTTCTTGGCCCGGCCGCGACTGCGGTTCACGCCGAGGATGAAGTGGGCCTGGAAGAGGTGATCGTCACCGCCCAGCGGACGGCGGAGAGCATTCAGGACGTGCCGATTGCGGTGACTGCCTTGACGGGCAGCATGCTGGAAGACAAGCAGGTCATCACGGTTTCGGACCTGCAGATGAACGCGCCGAACGTCAGCTTCACGCCCACGAACTTCGGCTCCAACAGCTTCAGCATCCGCGGCATCGGCCGCCTGGTGACAGCTGCCACCGGTGACGCCGGGGTGTCCATCCACACCAACGAGATTGCGGTAGGCCCCAACCTCAACACCGCCGAGTTCTACGATATGGAACGGGTCGAGGTGCTGCGTGGTCCCCAGGGTACGCTCTACGGCCGCAACGCCACCGGCGGCGTGGTTAACCTGGTGACCAAGATGCCTGATTTCGATGGCGTTTCCGGCTTCATCGACTTCGAGTACGCCGATTACGACAACACGCGTTTCAAGGGGGCCTTCAACCTGCCGGTAACGGACAACTTCGCCCTGCGCTTTGCCGGCATGAAGCTCGACCGCGACGGTTACACGAAGAACCTGGCCTCGGGGCAGATTGGCCTTGACGGTAGAACGCTCGACGGCATCGACGACGACGTCGACGGCCGCGACATTCTCGATTTCAGGATCACGGCGCTGTGGCAGATCAACGATCAGGCCGAGCTGTGGCTGCAGTACAACAGGTACGACGAGGACGACGACCGCGCCCGGATCACCAATCAGGTCTGCGTTCAGGCGGACCTGCCGCTCTACGGATGTAACCCGGACGAGGTAGGCTTCGAGACGCCTCACGCCAGCGCCACCTTAGGCGGCGTTATCGCTCAGTTATACCAGCTCGCACCCCAAGGCAATCCGGGCATCACGGGCAATTACAACTGGCCGCGCCCGGCCCTGGGCCTGCGCGAGATGCACACGGACTTCGAGCCTGTGTTCAAGAACGAGACGAACACCTTTACCGGCGGGTTCACCTACGAGTTCGAGAATCTGACCCTCGGCATCGTCGGCGGGTACGCGGAGTCCGAGTTCTTCACCCGGCAGGATTACAACATGAACGTCGATGCGGAGCTGGGCTTCAACTTCTACACGGGTAGCTTCTTCTACCCGATCTCCGAGCCGGCCGGCGGCCCTGGTGACGACTGGCGGCCTGGCCCCTGCAACCTGCCCGACGGGACCTCGGGCATCCCGGGCGGCTGCCTCTACGGCGAGGACCTGACCCGCGCGTTCACGTTCGATCAGTCCGACAGCGACTCCGAGTACTGGACCGTGGAGGTCAAGCTGCAGTCCAACTTCGACGGTCGCTTCAACTTCCTGGTGGGCGGCGTCGCCTTCGACTACGAAGCCCACGGTGACTACTACGTGCAGGCTAATCTGCTCGACGCCAGGCCCGACTCGTACCCCGGCTACTTCAACGCCACGGGCGATCCCGATGGCGCCACGTTCAGCGAGGGCTGGGCCGTGTTTGGCGAGATGTACTTCGACCTCACCGACAGCATCAAGCTGACCGCCGGCCTGCGCTACAACGAGGACAAGAAGAAGGTTCGGGACACCAGCGTGCTCTGGAACGCGACGGACATCAACTTCCCGCTCTCGACGTGGGTGACCGCCTTGTCAGGGCTCCCCCCGTTCCTTTTGCCTCAGAACTTCACGCGCCTGCCCGGTTTCCTCTCCGGTGGTGCCCCGTCAGATGCGGAGCTCGCTCTCATCAACTACTACGGCCAGGGCGGCGCCCTCGATGCTGCGCTCGCAACCGGGGCGCAGAGCCCCGAGCGCCAGGCCATCTCCGACGCCGTGGGGCTGGTGCCCGGCTTCAACGAAGCCCGGGCGCTCACCGGCAGCCCGGATACGTTCAAGTGGGACGAGATCACCGGGCGCATCGGCATCGACTGGCAGATCAACGACAACAGCATGCTGTATTTCTTCTACAGCCGCGGCTACAAGCCCGGCGGCGCGAACCCGCCGATCCCCACGGATTTCCAGGGTGAGTCGAACTTCGACTTCGCCTCCGAGAAGATCGACTCCTTCGAGGTGGGCATGAAGAACATCCTGTTGGACGGCCAGATGGTGCTAAACGGCGCTTTCTTCGCCTACGACTACCAGGGCCTTCAGGTGGCGCGTATCAAGAACAACACCTCGCTGAACGAGAACATCGACGCCGACATCATGGGCTTCGAGGCCGAGTTCTTCTTCCGCCCCGACGCCCTGCCGGGCCTGCAGATCGATGCGGCCTACTCCTGGCTCGACACCGAGGTGAAGGACACGTTCTCCGTCGATCCGACCAACCGCGAAGGTGGTGATCCCGACTGGATCACCATGAACACCATTGGATTCCTCTATGCCGCGAAGAGGGAGGACATTACGCCCCTGACGTTGGCCATTGGGGAGGCTTTGGGGTGCTCCTTCCCTGGTTTCGGCACCCATCCCGCCGGCACGCCGGGGATTCCCGACGGAACGCCGGTGGTCTTCGACAGGGGTTGTATCGGTGCCCTTGGGGTGGAAACGGTGGAAGGCGTTCCGGTGGATCTGGACGGCAACAGCCTGCCCAACTCGCCGGAGCACACGATCCATCTGGGTATTGCGTACACCTGGAACGTGGCAGCGCTGGCCGGAGACCTCACCCTGCGCTGGGACTACTACTGGCAGGACGACTCCTACGCCCGTGAGTTCAACACGATCGGTGACGAGATCGACAGCTGGGATCAGCACAACGCGTCGATCATCTACGAGAGCAGCAGCGGTCGCTGGGAAGCGCGCGCCTGGATCCGCAACATCGGCGACGAGGACAACATCACCGGTCATTACCTCACCTCCGACACCTCGGGTTACTTCCGCAACTACTTCGTGACCGAGCCGCGCATCTACGGCGCGTCACTGCGGTTCAACTTCGGCGGTTAGTCCGACTAACCCCACCCTCTGAAAGCCCGCACCTGGTGCGGGCTTTTTTTTGCGCGCATCCGGCCCATCTGCGATTGTCCGACAAGCGGCCCCGCGGGAGAACTTTTCCCGCCCCGCGGATCTCGAAACATTTTGAAACGTCTTTATTTGAGGCGTATGATCGCGCCCGTCCCGCAGAGGACGGGTCGGGCGTGAACGCGCTCGCGACAGGTCTTGGTGGGTTAGCGCGGGCCCACTGTTCCCGCGCCAATCAAACCAATGGAGAAGAGGGTTAGTTCAGTGAAGAAACTGTTTGCGACAGCACTCTGCTGCGGTTTGCTTGCGGCGCCGCAGCTCACATTCGCCGAGCAGGGGGCGATCGAAGAGGTGATCGTGACCGCGACGCGGCGCGAGGAGTCCATCCAGGATGTTCCCATAGCCGTAAGCGCGTTCAGTGGTGAGGATCTGTCCGCCAGGGGGGTGACGGACCTCTACGGGCTTCAGGAAGTGTCGCCGAGCGTGTCCGTTTACGGTTCGAACAGCAACTCGAACGGCTCCAGTGTCCGCATCCGAGGCATCGGGACCACAGGTAACAACCCGGGGCTGGAAGCCGCGGTCGGTACCTTCATCGATGGTGTCTACCGAAGCCGATTCGGCCAGGCCATGGCCGATCTGGTGGATGTCGAGCGAATCGAAATTCTTCGAGGGCCTCAGGGCACGCTCTTCGGCAAGAACACCTCGGCGGGTGCCATCAACATCATCACGAAGAAGCCGGAGTTCGAGCAGAACGGCCACGTTGAAGTGGGTGGGGGTGAGCTGGGTACGTTCAAGGCGAATGCCTCCATCACCGGGCCGATGAGCGAGACGCTGGCATATCGCCTGGCCGCCAGCTATCACGAGCGTGATGGCGCTCTGGAGAATGTCGACACCGGAAAGGAGTACGACATACGTGACCGCTGGTCGGTAAAAGGGCAATTGCTCTGGGAGCCCAGCGACGACCTCAGCGTCCGCATCATTGCTGACTACGCGGAGCGTGACGAGAACTGCTGTCAGTCCACGTGGGAGTTCGTCTCGGCAGGCAGCCGGGCTGCGTACCTCTATGCCGACTCCAACGCATTCCTGGACACCAGCACCCGCAAAGCCGGTGCGAACTTTGACAGCTTCGAGGACATGGAGGATCGTGGCGTATCGATGGAAATCGAGTACGACATCGACCGGTTGGGCGCCACCCTGGTGTCGTTGACGTCCTTCCGAGACTACGAGGTTTACCGAGGGCAGGATTGGGACTTTACCAATGTGGATATCGTGGCGCCGCCGGGTCAGGGCATCAACGAGTCGTTTGAGAACTGGTCGCAGGAATTCCGGCTGACCGGCACTGCCGGACGGGTGGATTGGCTGGTCGGCGCGTACATCTACGGCGAGAAGCTCAGAACCGACGAGCGGCTTGCTTTCGGCCCGGCCGCCAATGATTACCTGGCAGCTCTTTTCACGGGTACGAACCCGGATAGTCCTCTTTTCGATCTGATACTCGGAATTCCGCTCGAGAACAATGGTTACTCTGCCGACTGGGCGACGGACACCGACGGGTTTGCCATCTTCACCCACAACGTCATCAGCCTGAGCGACGATTGGAAGCTGACTCTTGGCCTGCGCTACATCGATGAGGAGAAGGACGGCGAGGGCGTCTTGAACGGAGTCGCGCCATTGCCCGAAGATGCCAGCGCCAATGACGTCTTCCTGGCTACTGCCGCAGGCAACGAGCCGCCCTGCCTGAACCCCGTGTTCCGCGCGGCGGTGCGAAGCTTCTGCGACAACGCCAGCTGGACCCGCAAGCGCTCCGACGATGCGGTAACAGGCACGGTCTCGCTTGGCTACGCCATCAGCGATGACCAGAACGTCTATGTGACCTACTCCCGGGGCTTCAAGGCGGGCGGGTTGAACCACGATCAGGAAGCGTTCGACACTTCCGGTATTGCCCTTGGTGGCACAGAAATCGGTGACGGCGTCGAGTTTGAAGACGAAACGGCGGACGCCTACGAGATCGGTTATAAGGGCAAGTTCCTCGATGGTCGCATGACCGTGAACGCCGCGCTTTTCTATACCGACTTCAAGGACTTCCAGCTCAACACGTTCACCGGTCTTGGATTCATCGTGGGCAATCCTGGTGACGTCCGCGCTCAGGGCGTTGAGCTGGAGACCATGTGGACGGTCAACGATTGGCTTCACCTGTCGCTCGGATATACGTATGCCGACTCCCGCTACGATAACGAGTTGGAGCCCGGCAACGAGAATTTGGAAGGTCGCACTCTGACGCAGTCGCCCTACGATCAGGCCAGCTTCTCGGCGTTCATTGACCGTGAGCTGGGTAGCTCGGGGCTTCGCGGTTTCGGCAATCTGAACGTCAGTTACCGCTCTACCGCCAACACCGGGTCGGGTCTCGAGAAAGACAAGATTCAGGGTGGATTTACGCTGTTCAATGCGCAGCTTGGGTTTCGGACGGCGAATGAGCGCTGGGAGTTCAAGGTGTACTGCACGAATTGCACCGACAAGGAAGTCAACCGCGTCATCTATAACCAGGTACTCGCGAGCTCCAGTCGCGGCACGTTCCTCAACGATCCCCGGATCGTAGGCGCGTCTGTACGGGCAAACTTCTAGCAGTACCCGCAACGAGGCTTTCAAGGCCCGCCTCGTGCGGGCCTTTTTTATGGCTGATAGAGGTGACAGGCCACCTCACGGGCGGCGTCTGCGTCCTGCAACGGAATCAGCTCCGGCGTGACGCTTCGGCACTCGTCCATCACCTTCGGACAGCGGTTGGCGAACCGGCAGCCGGCGGGGACGTTCACCGGTGAAGGGATCTCGCCCATGATGGCCGTTGACGCCCGATGGCGTTCGGCCTCCGGGTCGGGCTCCGGGTTGGAGCCGATGAGGATCTCCGTGTAGGGATGCTTCGGGTTGAAGAAGACGTCGTTGGCGCGGCCGATCTCCACCACGGAGCCCAGGTACATCACCGCCATGCGGTCGCTCACGTACCGGACCATGGAGAGATCGTGGGCGATGAAGAGCAAGGTAAGCCCCATGGAGCGCTTCAGGTCGTCGAGCAGGTTGATGACCTGAGCCTGGACCGAGACGTCGAGCGCGGAGATGGGCTCGTCGCAGACCACGAACTCCGGCTCCAGGATCAGCGCCCGGGCGACGCCGATGCGCTGGCGCTGGCCGCCGGAGAACTCGTGGGGGTAGCGGGACATGTGGTCCGGCTCGAGCCCGACGCGCTTCAGCCACTCGGCCACGCGCTCGCGGACCTCCCGCATGCCGAGGTTGGCGTGCAGGCGCAGGCCCTCGCCGATGATTTCACCCACCGTCATGCGCGGGTTCAGCGACGAGTAGGGATCCTGAAAGATCATCTGCATGCGGCGGGCGTGCTTCTGGAAATCGGCGGGCCCGTAACGCTGGGGCAGCCGCTCTCCCCGGTAGGTGACGGTGCCGCTGGTCTTGTCGTGGAGCCCCACCACGGTCTTGCCGTAGGTGGACTTGCCGGAGCCGCTCTCGCCCACGAGGCCGACGATCTCCTGCTCGTGAATGGCGAGGCTCACGCCGTCCACGGCGTGCACCTCCTGCCCCCGGCCGATCAGGAAGTGCTTGGTGAGATGGTCCGTCTCCAGCAGCACCGGCCGTTCGCTCACGCCCGCGCCTCCCGGTAGTAGAGGCCCTCGACGGGCGCGGCGGCGCCTTCGTGGTGCTGCCAGCAGCGGGCGAAGTGGCGCTCCGTCATGTGGTAGGGGTGCGGATCCTCGCTTTCGCAGATGCGCATGGCGTAGGGGCAGCGCGCGGCGTAGGCGCAGCCCTTCGGCGGGTGGAAGAGGTCGGGCGGGCTGCCGTCGATGGGCTTCAGCTCGTGTTGCCGGGCCGGGTCGTTGTTGGGCATCGCTGCGCGCAGCCCCAGGGTGTACGGGTGGGAGGAGCGGTAGAACACGTCGTCCACCGTGCCCTGCTCGACGATCTGGCCCGCGTACATCACCGCCACCTCGTCCGCCATCTGGGCCACCACGCCCAGGTCGTGGGTGATGAGGATGATGGCCATGCCGGTCTCGCGCTGCAGGTCGCGCATGAGATCGAGAATCTGCGCCTGGATGGTGACGTCGAGCGCCGTGGTGGGCTCATCGGCAATGAGGATGGCGGGCTCGCAGGCGATGGCCATGGCGATCATGGCCCGCTGGAGCATGCCGCCGGAAAACTCGAACGGGTACTGTCGGGCCCGGCTGGCCGCCTCGGGGATCCTGCTCATCTCCAGCAGCTCGATCGCCCGCTGGAAAGCCTCTTTCTTCGAGTAACCCCGGTGAACCTCCAGGGTTTCGGCGATCTGGGAGCCGATGTTCATGGTGGGGTTCAAAGAGGTCATGGGGTCCTGGAAGATCATGCCGATCTGGCCACCGCGGATGTCCTCGCCGCCGATCTCCTTGCGCCCGATGATGTCCGTGCCGCGCAGCCGAGCACTCCCCGAGGTGATCCGCCCGGGCGGCATGGGCGTGAGGCCCATGATGCTCTGAACCGTCACCGACTTGCCGCACCCCGACTCGCCCACGATGGCGAGCGTCCGGCCTTCGTCCACCCCGAAGCTGACTCCGCGGACGGCCTGCACCACGCCGCCGTAGGTGTCGAACTCGACCCGCAGGTCGTCCACTTCGAGCAGGCGGGGCGTGCTCACTCCGTGGACCTCATGCGGGCATCCAGCGCGTCCCTGAGACCGTCGCCGAGCAGGTTGAAGGCCAGCACCGTCACGCTGATGAAGAGCGCGGGAAAGATCAGCTCGTGGGGCGTGGTCAGCATGGTGCGGATGCCCTCGTTGCACATGCTGCCCCAGGAGGGCGTCGGCGGCGCGACGCCCATGCCGATGAAGGACAGGAACGCCTCGGTGAAGATGGCGCTCGGCACGGCGAAGGTGAGCGTCACCAGGATGACGCCCATGGTGTTGGGAATCATGTGGCGCAGCACCAGGTAGCCGGTCTTCGCGCCCAGCAGCCGCGATGCGCTGATGTAGCCCTCCTCGCGGATCTGCAGTATCTGCCCGCGCACCAGGCGGGACGTGGCCGGCCAGGAGAGCAGGACCATGGCCACCAGCATGGGCATGATGCCGCTCTCGCCCGGGCCGATGCCGAAGGCGATCTTGAACAGGATCATGAACAGCAGGAAGGGCAGGGCGATGACGAAGTCCGCGAAGCGCATGAGCGCCTGGTCGAAGTGCCCGCCGAGAAAGCCCGCCGCGCTGCCGTAGGCCACCCCGAACAGCACGTAGAGAAACGGCGCGCAGATGCCGATGAACAGCGACACCCGCGCGCCCTCCATGAGCCGCGCCAGCAGGTCGCGGCCCAGATAGTCGGTGCCCAGAGGATGCAGAGGCAGCTTCACGACGTCGCCGACGGCCAGCTCGCGACCGTCGCTCATGCCCCGGGCCTCGGCCTCCGCCACGGTGATCACCCGGGCGACCCTCACCGGCAGCGTCTCCTGCGCAAGGACGTTGCCGTCGCTGCCCAGGCTGACGACGGTGTAGTGATAGCGCCGCGGGCGAAGATCCAGCAGGTCCTCGAACGTCGTGTCCGCACCTGAGAAGTTCTCGCCCAGCGGGAGCCCCAGGGCGTTCTCCGGGCCGATGGGAAAGAGGTTCCGGTAGATCACGTAGCCGGCGGCACCGGGCGTTGCGTCCCACATCAGCCGCACGGCCTGGTTGGTGGCCGGCTCGGCAAGCCGGAGACCGTCCGTGAGCGGCAGAAACGAGTTGCCGTCCCAAGGCTGGTAGGGCTCGACGACGGTGGCGCGCCGGTCCGTTCCCGGCGGCTGGCTGATCTGGTCCACGTCCTGAGCGGCCGGGTCCACCGTCCAGACGAACGGGCCCGCGATGGTGAAGGCCAGCAGGCCCAGCACGATGTACAGCGAGATGAGCGCGCGGCGGTTGGCCTTCAGGCGGATCCAGGCGTCCTGCCAGTAGGAGAGCGACGGCCGCGAGATGGTCTGGATCCGCCGCTCGGCGTGAATGGGCTCGAAGTCTCGTGCGCTGAGCGTGGTCTCCGCCATCGCCTACTCCAGCCGCACGCGCGGGTCGATGAGCCCGTAGAGCAGGTCCACCACGATGACCATGAAGACCAGGAACGAGCCGTAGAACACGGTGGTGCCCATGATCACCGTGTAGTCCAGCTGCTGAACGGCCTGCACGAAGTAGCGGCCGAGACCGGGAATGGCGAAGACGAGCTCCACCACGAACCCGCCCGTGGTGATGGCGGCGATGGACGGCCCCAGCACCGTGATCACGGGCAGGATGGCGTTGCGCAGCTGGTGGCGGGTGAAGATGCGCGTGGGCGGCAGCCCCTTGGACTTGGCCGTGCGGACGAAGTCGGCGTTCACGATTTCCAGCATCGACGATCGCATGAGCCGGGTCAGGTAGGCCATGGTGCCTAGACCGAGCACCATGGACGGAATCAGCATGTGCCAAACGCTGCCCCAGCCGGCCACGGGCAGGATTGAGACTCCCAGCAGGTCATTGAGGTTGACCAGGGACAGCTGGCTGATGGCGGCAATGACGAAGCTCGGCACGGAGATGCCGAGGATCACCAGAAACATGATGATCACGTCCGGCAGCCGGTTGCGGTACAGGGCCGTCAGGGCGCCCCACAGCACGCCGCCGAGGCCGGCGAACACCACGGCGAGGATGCCCAGGGTGGCGGACACTGGGAAGTGCTCGCGGATGATGTCGTTGACCTCCCGGTTCTCCTGGGTGAAGGAGATGCCGAAATCGCCTTTCAGGATGTTGCCCATATAGATCAGGTACTGGTCGAAAATGGGTTTGTCGAGGCCGTACTTCGCTTCGAGGTTGGCGCGGATTTCCGGGGTGACCTCCTTTTCGTCCGCGAGCGGGTCGCCCGGCACGCTGTGCATGGCGATGAACGTGGCTGTGGCGATGAACCAGACGGTGACGATGCCCTGAAGAAGTCGCTTGAGCGTGTAGTTGAGCATGCGCTGCCGGTCAGCCGTCCACGATGTAGGCGTTGGTGAAGTCGGGATCCGGGCCCACGGAGCGGCGCACCAGACCGCCGAGGTCGGGGTTCACCACGTAGGTCGTGCCGGGCTCGTAGTTGATCAGGATCACCACGTCCTCGTGCAGGATCCGCTGAATCTCGCCGAACGCGTCCATCCTGGTCTTAGGATCCAGGGACGCCTGGGCGATGGCCACCTGGCGGTCCAGCTCGGGGTTGGCGTAGCGGCCGCGGTTGTTGAGGTTCCAGGAGGCGAACAGGTCGCCGAACGTGAGCGGGTCGTCGTAGTCGGGGCCCCAGCCGGCGAGCACCATGTCGAAATCGCCCGACGTCATCTTGGCCAGGCGCTGCTTGAAGATCTGCTTGTCGATGCGGATGTCGAGGCCCAGGGTCTGCTTGAACACCTGCTGGAAGTACTCGGACTGGGTGTTGGATACCGGGTTGTCGCCGGTGAGCAGCACCAGCGGTGGGATCTCGTCCACGCCCAGCTCGCGCTTCGCTGCCTGGAGATACTTTCTCGCCTTGACCACGTCCTTGACCGTCTTCGGCGCCGGGTACTCCTGGCGGAAGTAGCCGTTCACGCCGCGCAGCCAGACCGGAAACAGCGACTCGCCGGGAAGGTAGCCGGGCAGTTTGGTCACCTTGTAGACGAGCTCCGCCGGGTCCACCGCGTGCTGCATGGCCTTGCGAAGGTTCGTGTTCGCCGTGACGCGCCCGTCGCGAAAGTTGAACTCGATGAAGAAGACCGAGCCGTCCATGAATCGCTTGATGTGCCAGCGCTGCTCCATGGCGTCGTTCAGGTTCTCCGCCAGCAGGCCGGCGTAGGCGACCTTGTTGTCCTTGAAGAGGTTGAGGGTGGCGTTGGCGTCGGAGGTGATGTACGGGAAGTCGAGGACGTCGATGCGGATCCGGTCCGCATCCCAGTACGTGGTATTTTTTTCCAGTCTTACCTGGGCGCCGTGAACCCAGCGGGTCATGTGGAACGGGCCGTTGTACAGGAGCGTGTGCGCGTCCGCGCCGTAGCGCCCCCCGGTTGCCTCGTAAAATTCCCTGCGGATCGGGTAGTAGGTCGGGAAAGCCACGAGCTTGTCGAAGTAGGCCACCGGCCGCCCGAACGTGACCTCGAGCGTGCGGTCGTCGACGGCCCGCGCGCCGAGCTGCGTGACTGGCAGCTTGCCCTCGTTGATGGCCCGGCCGTTTTTCACCGGGTAGAGGATGAAGGCGTATTGGGATGCGTTGGCGGGATCCAGGGCCAGCTGCCAGGCGAACACGAAGTCGTGGGCGGTGACGGGCGACCCGTCGCTCCAAACGGCGTCGCTGCGCAGATGGAAGGTGGCGCCGCTTGCGTCGATCTCCCAGCTTTCCGCCATGCCCGGGACCAGCCGGTTCTGCTCGTCGTAGCGCAGCAGGCCTTCCATCACGTGGCCGAGCACCATGCCGCTGACCATGTCGGTTGCCAGGGAGCTGTTGAGCTGGGGTGGCTCCTCGCGCAGGAAGAGGGTAACCGTGCGGGTCTCGGGATCCACGGCAACCTCGGAACCGGCGCCGGACCCCGTCAGGCTTGAAGCCCAAGCCAGGGCATACATGAGCAGGCCGATGCTGCCGATGCTGATGGCGGCGAACAGAAGCAGCTGTCGCCCGGCGGAACGATTGAAGGTGTCCTCGCTGCCTGCGACGGGTGTCACTGGAACCTCACCTCCTACTGAACGACCTTCAGCAGATTACCCACAATGCGCTCCAGATGCATGAGGCTGTTGCACTCGTCCACCTGATGGCAGTACGGCGCGTAGCGGCGCATCTCCGAATCGCCCACGCCCCAGGCGTTGCGCGGCTCGGGGTTCAGCCAGATGAGCCGCTTGCAGCGATCGTAGAGCTCCTTCAACAGCTCCGTGTGGGGATCGCCGTAGTTGTTGCGGGCGTCGCCCAGGATGATGATGGTCGTGCGGTTGTCCACCTCGTCCAGGCAGAGCCGCTTGAAGTCCAGGAGGGACTGGCCGTAGTCCGTCGATCCGCCGCTGTAGTCGCGGATGGTCTTGGCGATGGCGTCCTCGATGGCGTTGCGCTCGAAAAGCTCGGTCACCTCGGCGAGGTCCGAGGAGAAGGCGAAGGAGCGCACCTTGGGCATCACCTCCTCCAGGCTGTACAGGAACATCAGCATGAAACGCGCGTAGTTTGCGACGGAGCCGGAGACGTCGCAGATCGCGAAGACCTTGGGCCGGTCGATCTTCACCGACTTCCAGTGCAGGTCGAAGATGGCGCCGTCGTAGGCCATGTTGTGGCGCAGGGTGCGCGGGATGTTGATCTGCCCCTTCTTGAAGACCTTCTTGCGCCGGGAGTGCAGGGCGGCCAGCTTCTTGGCCATGCGGAAAACGATCTCCTGAATGAGGCGGAAGCTGCGCTGCTCCACGTTGGAGAGCTTCACCTTGCGCAGCAGCTCTTCGCGAAGTCGCTTGCCGGTCGCGTCCGCGTGGAGGAGAAACTGCTTTTCCACGTAGTCGCGCACCTGCTCGCGGAGCCAGTCACGGCGCCTGCGCAGCTCCTGGCCCAGCCGCCGATCGGGCGTCGCCGGGTGCTCCCGGAGCTCGGAGATCTCTCGGTTCAGGTCGCTCAGGCCCATCTCCTCCATGATCCGCCGGGTGTAGAGTCCCTTCTGGGTGAACACCTCGATATCGCGGACGTCCACCGCCTCCCCGGCCGCCGCCATGGCCACGGACAGCTCGACTTTGGAATTGGCCATCAGCAGCTGGCCGAGGGCCGATTGGGCCTCGCTCATCTCGCCGTGGCCAAGGTCTTCCTCCTCGTCTGCCTCGGCAACGGCTCCCCCTTTCTGCTTTTTCCGTGAGCTCCCGGCGGCCTCGCCGGTCCGTGCCTCGCCTGGCTGGGCACCGCTGCCACCGCCGCCTTCGCCGCCGTCGGAGCTGCCGGCGGCGGCCTCGTCCGTCGAGGCGCCGTCTCCCGCGCCCTCTGACGGCTGGCCGCCCCGGACCTCGTCGAAGGAAAAGTACGCATCGAAGCACTGCTCGAAGGTCTCCTTCTCGTCCGCCGTCTTGGGGAGCACCAGGGAGAGCGAGCGCTTGAGCGCCGCGCGGTCCCGATAGCCGACCAGCTCCACGGTGTTGAAGGCGTCGAGGGTCTCGGCCGTGGATATGCGTACCTCGGAGTTGCGCAGGGCGCGGATGAAGTTGGTCAGGGTCCGGTCCATCCGGACTTATTTGATCGCCTTGCTGGTGAGGGTAGTAACCTCGGCGTCGACGTTGTCGATGTCTTCCTGGAACTTCAGGATCACGTTGAGAGTATCCCGGACCAGCTGCGGGTCCAGCGACTCGGTGTGCAGGAGCAGCAGCGTGCGCGCCCAGTCGATGGTCTCGCTGATGGCCGGCACCTTCTTCAGGTCGAGATCGCGCAGCTCGTGGATGAACTGCACCAGCTGCCGTCTGAGCTCGGGCGGTATCTCGGGGACCCGGGCGTGGATGATGCGCTGCTCGAGCTCCACGTCTGGAAAGGGAATGTACAGATGCAGGCAGCGGCGCTTGAGCGCGTCGGAGATCTCCCGGGTATTGTTGCTGGTGAGGAACACCATGGGCGGCTGCCGCACGGCCTTCACCGTGCCGATCTCGGGAATGGAGACCTGGAAGTCGGACAGCATCTCCAGCAGGAGGGATTCGAACTCGTGGTCGGACTTGTCCACCTCGTCGATGAGCAGGATGCAGCCCGCTTCCTCCTTGAGAGCCTTGAGCAGCGGCCGCGGTTCCAGGAATTCCTCGGAGAAGAATATGTCGCCGAACTCGTGCAGGCGCGTGACCGACTCGGCAAACCCCCGAGCGCCCTGTAGCACCTCGTCGAGGGTCTCCTTGAGCACCTGGGTGTACAGGAGCTGCTTGCCGTACTTCCACTCGTAGATCGCCTTGGCCTCGT
>JABAHS010049405.1_pt1 | contig 17189 bp, 16 predicted proteins | sample 7062111 | NCBI WGS metagenome assembly JABAHS01 (sample SAMN14534600, study PRJNA622989) | marine sediment metagenome | biome: marine biome [ENVO:00000428]; feature: marine pelagic biome [ENVO:01000023]; material: deep marine sediment [ENVO:00002113]; isolation source: pool of 4 deep marine... | reverse complement strand
GTGCTCTCAAGGCTGTTGACGTGGTGAATGCCGTTTACCCATTCGTCGGCGCTGTGATTGACTGCGCCATGATTGAAGCCGAGCAAGCCGACATGGGTGTAACTGGTGTAAAGAGTGCATCGTTAGGGCCTCGATTTTGCACGCCGGACGTCACGCATTTTGGAGCGCGTAGGTCATGGATTTGCGGGTGGCGTGCGTTGCCGATTTTGCATGCGGAGGATGCCGGCGCTGGAGGGGCGGATTTCGAACGCGATCAGCGGCGTGCGACTTCGCGATGAGCGGATTTCGGGTGAGGCGGATTTCGGGTGAGGCGGATTTCGGGTGAGGCGGATTTCGAGTGAGGCGGATTTCGAGTGAGGCGGATTTCGGGTGAGGTTGACGTCCCGTTCTCGGGGCAATGGCGCGGGACGATGTCGCGAGGATCACGCCTAGCCGGACGTCGTCTCGTCAGCCCGAGGCGGATGGCCTCGATGAGCTAGGTGTCTGCCGGTGTGGAGGTGCTGATGCCCGAAGATTTACCCGTAACTCTGGTGTGAGCTGAGACGGAAGTGACCTGATCGTCGGCCCTGCCGGAGCGCGACCACAAGAATGTGGCGGACGGGCGGTGGCGAGGCCGGCCGGACATCCGTCGATAGACAGCTCGCTTGGCCTCAGCCCCCCGCGGCGNNCCGCCCGCGGCGGCGATCTGCTCGGCCTTCTTGACCATGACCTCGGCCTGCTTGATCGAGGCGATGTCGATCAGCCGGCCGTCGAGCGCGACCGCGCCCTTGCCCTCCTTCTGGGCCTGCTCCATGGCCTCGAGGATGCGCTTGGCCTTGGTGACCTCCGCCTCGGAGGGGCTGTTGACCTCGTTGGCGAGCTCGATCTGGCTCGGGTGGATGGCCCACTTGCCCTCGCAGCCGAGACAGGCGGCGCGGTTGGCCTGGGCCTTGAAGCCGTCGGGATCGGAGAAGTCGCCGAACGGGCCGTCGATCGGCCGCAGGCCGTTGGCGCGCGCCGCCACCACCATGCGCGCGATGGCGTAGTGCCACATGTCGCCCCAGTGGTAGTCGCGCTCGGCGCCGTCCTCCGGGTCGGTCAGCACGCCGTAGAGCGGGTTCGGCCCGCCGATCACCGTGGTGCGCGCCTTGGTCGAGGCGGCGTAGTCGGCGACGCCGAAGTGCAGGCTCTCGTTGCGCTTGCTGGCGGCGGCGATCTCGTCGACGTTGGCCATGCCGAGCGCGGTCTCGATGATGTGCTCGAAGCCGATGCGCTTCTTGCGCCCCTTGGCGTCCTCGATCTGGGTGACCAGCATGTCGACGGCGTAGACGTCGGCGGCGGTGCCGACCTTGGGGATCATGATGAGGTCGAGCCGCTCGCCGGTCTGCTCCAGCACGTCGACCACGTCGCGGTACATGTAGTGGGTGTCGAGGCCGTTGATGCGCAGCGACAGGGTCTTGCTGCCCCAGTCGACGTCGTTGATCGCCTCGATGACGTTCTTGCGCGCCTGCTCCTTGTCGTCGGGCGCGACCGCGTCCTCGAGGTCGAGGAAGACCACGTCGGCGGCCGAGGCGGCGGCCTTCTCGAAGAGCTTCGGGTTGCTGCCGGGCACGGCCAGCTCGCTGCGGTTGAGGCGCGCCGGCGCCTGCTCGACGATGGTGAAGCTCATACGCCCTCCCTCTTCCGGGCCGCGCTGCGGCGCCCATCGCCCGGCACGCGCCTCGGCGCGCGGCTGAAAAACCGGGGGACAGTGCGTCGGCGCTCGGCCGATGTCAACCGCGAGCCGCCCGCTCGAGGCAGCATCGAGGCAGCATCGAGGCAGCATCCAGGCAGCATCCAGGCAGCTTTTACGCGGATTTCAGGCAGGCTTCGGGCGCGTTTGCGGCCTGTTTCGGGCCGTCCTCGGCCGGCCCGGGCGGGCGAGCGGATGGTGCGCCTCGACGAGCGCCGCGAGGCGCTCGTCGAGCACGTGGGTGTAGATCTGCGTCGTCGAGATGTCGGCGTGGCCCAGCATCTGCTGCACCGAGCGCAGGTCGGCGCCGTGGGCGAGCAGATGGCTGGCGAAGGCGTGGCGCAGGACGTGCGGCGAGACCTTGGCCGGGTCGATCCCGGCCTCGAGCGCCAGCTCCTTGAGCATCTGCCCGACGCGCTGCCGGGTCAGGTGCCCGCGGCCCTCGCGCGAGGCGAACAGCCACGCGCTCTCGGCGCTGCGGGCGCCGCCGGCCGGGGCGGCCCGCTCAGCCCTCCGGCGCGCCGCCAGGTAGTGCCTGAGCGCGGCGCGCGCCGGCTCGCTCAAGGGCACCATGCGCTCCTTGCCGCCCTTGCCGCGCACGATGAGCACGCGCGGGTCGCGCGCCACCGCCGAGGCCGGCAGCGCCACCAGCTCCGACACGCGCAGGCCCGTGGCGTAGAGCAGCTCGAGCNNTGCCGGGCCGCGGCGAGCAGGCGCTCGACCTCGGCCTCGCTCAGCACCTTGGGCAGGGTGCGGCCGCGGCGCGGGCTGTCGACGACCGCCGTCGGGTCGTCGCCGCGCAGGCCCTCGGCGAACAGGTAGCGGTAGAACTGGCGCAGCGCGGACAGCCGCCGCGCCGTCGTGCGCGAGGACAGGCCGGCCCGGCTCAGCCCGGCCAGGTAGGCCCGCACGTCCTCGACCCGGGCGCGGTGCACCGCGCCGCCGCGCCCGCCCAGGAAGCCGGCGAAGTCGCGCAGGTCGCGGGCATAGGCATGGAGCGTGCTGCGCGCGGCGCCGCGTTCGGCGGCGAGCATCTCAAGGAAGCTCTCGACGTGACGCGCGCCGGAGAGCGAATTGGCCGGGTCTTGCGGGCGGCTGGCGGACACCCTCTCGAGGTCCTTCGGCTGGCGCTCAGATGCCGTTGGCGAGCGCCGCTTCGATGGCCAGTGCGCGCGCCTCCTTCTCGAGGCCGACCCGGCTCAAGGCCGCGAGCACGGTGCTCAGCGCGACGGCATGGCTGCCGCCGGGCCCCGCCTCGCCGAGCACGATGAGCGACAGCAGGACCGTCTCGCCGAGCCGGCGCGACTCGCTCGCCTCCTCCAGGGCGTAGATGAGCGCCGCATTGGGCGCCCGCCGGCCGACCGGCTCGCCGTCGGCGGCGATCAGGCTCCAGGGCAGCGGGTCGCGCTCGCCCAGGGCCTGGAAGGCGGCGCGCAGCAGGGTCTGGCGCCGCCCCATGATGTCGTCGCCCACGCCCTCGCGCGCGGCGCGCCAGGTCGCCAGGTTGCCGTCCGTCGTCAGCGCCGCGCCGCCGGCCAGACGCGAATAGGGCCAGAGCGAGACCGCCGCGGTGGAGGCCTGCGGATTGATCAGCCCCTCCTGCCGCCCCAGCATGAACCAGGCGCTCGCCTGCTCGTAGCGCCCGGCGGCATAGAGCGCGCGGCCCGCGGTGGTCGCGAACCAGGAGAGCTCGGGCGTCACGGCGACGTCGGCGAGCAGCGGCAACAAGGTGGCGACGAGCGCCTGGTACAGCCCGGCCCGCTCACCGTGCTGCAGGGCGAGGCGCAGGATCTCGGCCCGGCTCGCGGGCACGCTCTGGGACTTGGCGGCCTGATACAGGAGGGCGCGAGCCCGCGGCCCCTCGAGCGCCTCCGCGGCGCTGATGGGATTGGCCAGCTCCTCGGACGTGAAGCTGAAGGCCTCGTACAGCCGGCCCAGCGATTGGCCCTCGAGCAGACCCTTGGCGCACACCGATTCCGCGGCCCGCGCGCGCTGCTCGAGATCCAGGCTGGAGGCGCGCGCGAGCGCGACCCGAAGGGCCGTTGGGGCCTGCTCGACCAGCCGCGCCGGCGGCGGCACCCCGATCGCCCGGATCATCGCCAGGTGCAGCGGCGCCGCTTGCGCATCCGCGGGTATGTCCGGCTCGGTGCCGAACAGCGCGCCGGTCAGGCCGAAGAACAGGGGATCGTCCACGCCGCCGCGTTCGCGCAGCAGGTCGAGGCCGAGCATCATCTTGTCGACCTCGCCCGCGACCAGCCGGCAGAGCACCATCGCCTTCTGCCAATACGGCATCTGGTGGTAGACGGTTATGCCGTTGCGCACGTGCCGGCAGGCCTCGGTCACATCGTCCGCGAGCAGCAGCGCATCGACCCGGGTGCGGGCGATGAATTCCTCGTCCTGCCGGCTCGGCACGACGGCGAGCAGATCATTGACGGCATGGACCTCGCCCAGGGTCATGAGTCGCTCGACCCGCAGCGCCAGCAGGCTGGCCTCCTCGCCGGCCGAGCCTTCGCGCTGGCTGCGCGGCGGCGCGGCGATCGAGGTCAGGAGCCGGCGGGTGAGCGAGTGCATGGTCGGCGAGTTCATATTGTCCGGCAGACGCCGCAGCAGGCGCATCACCACCTGGCGGTCCGTGCCCTGCCACATCTCGATCCCGAAGCCGCCGGCACCGGGATCAAGGGTGCCGATCGAGTCGGGTTCGATCTCCTTGAGCGGGTTGACCTCGATGTCCCCGACCCGTTTTTCGACCGTTTCGGATGCCGCCGCGCCCCCGGCTTCGGAAGCCTCGGCCGGCACCGCGGACGTCTCCGCCGGGCCCACCGCGGCCGGCGGAACGAGGCGCAGCGGTGCCCTGGAGACGTCGTCGCTGGTGGCCGCCGCCGGAGAGCCGACACCGCCGGCGGCGAGCGCCACCGTCAGGATCCGAGCGGAACGACGGAACCACGGGCAATCAGCGGGGAAAACGCTCATCGGAAAGGACTTTTTCGACGGAGGCCGAGGGCGGCGGAATCTCCCAGGCGGCCAGGACCGCGGCCCCGGCCCCCAGCACCACGAGGACGATGACGATCAAGGCGAAGCGCGATTTTCGCATGAGGAATATTGACGAAGACTGAAGGACCGAAGGGCTGCACCACAGGCTCTGTGCGATCGCGGACAGCTTGCGTGATGGCTCCGCCAACAGTCGCACGCGCTCTTGCCTCACACCGCAGCGCGTATGCTAGGTTTCGACTGTGGCGAATTTGCGGCAGTCTATCGCCCGCCCGACACCGATGCAATGGCACCCCGGCCCACGACTCGACCCGACCCGGAGCTCGTCATGTCCGCCTCCGAGCCAATGGAAGTCCCGCGCACGATCGTGTTCGTCGGCCTGATGGGCGCGGGCAAGAGCTGCATCGGCCGCCGGCTGGCCGCGCGCCTGGGGCTCGAGTTCGTCGACGCCGACGCCGAGATCGAGCAGGCGGCCGGCTGCACCATCGAGGAGATGTTCGACCGGCACGGCGAGGGCGAATTCCGGGCCGGCGAGCGCCGGGTCATCGCGCGCCTGCTCAAACAGCCCGTCCACGTCCTTGCCGCCGGCGGCGGCTCGTTCATGGATGCGCGCACGCGCGAGGCGATTCGCCGGCACGCCATCTCGGTCTGGCTGCGCGCGGATCTCGACCTCTTGCTCAAGCGCACGAGCCGGCGCAACAACCGGCCCCTGCTCAAGCGCGGCGAGCCGCGCGAGATCCTGGAAAAGCTGATGGCCGAGCGCTATCCGGTCTACGGCGAGGCGGACATTATCGTCGACAGCGTGGACGGTCCGCCCGAGGCCACGCTCGAGAAGGTCCTCGCTGCGCTCAGGTCCTACCTGGCCGCGCACCCGAGCGGCGCCGCTGCGCGCAGACGCCCCACAGAGGCAGCCCGCTCGTGACCAGCCACGAACGCCTGCGCGTTGCGCTCGGCGATCGCAGTTACGATATCCTTGTCGGAAGCGATCTGGTGGCCGAGGCCGGGCGCCACGTGGCGCCGGTCCTGGGTGGCAAGCGGGTCTTCGTGGTGACCGACAGCAACCTCGCCGAACTGCACCTGGCGACCCTGGAACGCTCGCTCGATGAGGCCGGGATCGCCTACGAGGCGGTGGTGCTGCCCCCGGGGGAGCAGACCAAGTCCTTCGAGCACCTGGAGGCCCTGGTCGAGCGGCTGCTCGCGCTCAAAATCGAACGGCGGAGCGCGATCGTCGCCTTCGGCGGCGGCGTGATCGGAGACCTTGCCGGCCTGGCGGCCTCGATCGTCCTGCGCGGGCTGGACTTCGTGCAGATCCCGACCACGCTGCTCGCCCAGGTGGACAGCTCGGTCGGCGGCAAGACCGGGATCAACACGCGGCACGGCAAGAACCTGGTGGGCAGCTTCCACCAGCCGCGCCTGGTGCTGGCCGATACGGAAGTGCTGTCCACGCTGCCGCGCCGCGAGCTGCTGGCCGGCTACGCCGAGGTGGTCAAGTACGGGCTGATCGGCGATGCGGAACTCTTCGCCTGGTTGGAGGGGCACGCAACGCGGCTCATCGAAGGCGATGCCGACGTCCGCCGCCGTGCGGTGCTCGCCTGCTGCGCCGCCAAGGCGGCCTTGGTCGCGGCCGACGAGCGCGAGGCCGGCGCGCGGGCCTTGCTCAACCTGGGCCATACCTTCGCTCATGCCATCGAAGCCGAAACCGGTTACGGCGACGAGTTCCTGCACGGCGAGGCGGTGGCGATCGGCATGGTCATGGCCTTCGAGCTCTCGGCGCGACTCGACCTGTGCCCGGCCGAGGACGTGGCCAGGGTGCGGCGCCATCTGGCCGCGACGGGTTTGCCCACGGGACTGGACGAGGCAGGCGGGCGGGTGTGGAGCGCCTCTCGCCTGCTCGATCACATGGCGCGCGACAAGAAGGTCAGGGACGGGCGCGTCGCCTTCGTGCTGGTGCGCGGCATCGGCCAGGCCTTCCTGAGCACCGAGGTCGACCTCGCCGACGTGGAGGCTCTGTTGACGAGCGCCATCGCCGCCTAGTACCTGATCGCGGAAATCCGTGAGTCGCCCGACTGACGAATTATCTGCGTGAATCAGGTACTCGAATCGAAGGTCCTGTAGCGGCTTTAACGTGAAAGCCGGTACTAGGACCGGAGCGCGGAGATTCGTGAGCCGCGGGCCTCACGAGGTATCCGCGCGAACGAGGTGCTTGAACCAGCGAGGCTGGACCGGGTTGTTTCATGACGGCCGGTTCAGACGAGCGTGCGGCGACCGCGCCCGAGCGTCCGCGAGCCGGGTGCAACGGCGACACTCTATCGGAAAGCAGAGACGAAGATGGGAACGGAAGCTCTTGTTTCAATCGGCATCATCCTGGTGCTGCTCGTGGTCTCGGCATTCTTCTCGGGCTCGGAGACCGCGTTGACCGCGGTGTCGACCCCGCGCATGCACACGCTGGCCCGCCAGGGCAACCGCCGGGCGGAAGTCGTCAACGAGCTGTGGCGCAGGAAGGAGCGGCTGATCGGCGCGATCCTGCTGGGCAACAACCTGGTCAACATCATGGCCTCGGCGCTGGCCACCGGCATGCTGATCGACTGGTTCGGCGATGCCGGCGTCGCCTACGCGACCCTCATCATGACGCTTCTGGTTCTGGTCTTTGCCGAGGTCCTGCCCAAGACCTACGCCATCCACCACGCCGATCGCCTCGCGCTCGCGGTCGCCCCGGCCATGCGCATCGTCGTCTTCGTTCTGTTCCCGGTGGCGCACGGGCTGCACGTCGTCGTGCGCAGCGCGCTGAGGCTGTTCGGCGTCGAACTTGCGGCCACCCTCGGCCCGGAGGCAACGGAGGAGGAGCTGCGCGGCGCCATCGACCTGCACGCCGGCGAGGGCGAAGAGGTGCGGCACGAGCGGGCCATGTTGCGCTCCGTACTCGATTTGGCGGACGTCGAGGTGTCGGAGATCATCACGCACCGCAAGCAGGTCGGCTCGATCGACGCCGACCTGCCGCCGGCCAAGATCGTCGACGCCGTGCTCAACAGCCCGTACACGCGCCTGCCGCTGTGGCGGGGCGAGCCGGACAACATCGTGGGCGTGCTCCATGCCAAGGCGCTGCTCAGGGCGGTGCAGGCGCATCCCATGAACCTCGACGAGCTCGACGCGATGGCGATCGCCCATCCGCCCTGGTTCATTCCCGAGTCGACCGACCTGCTGTCGCAGCTGCAGGCCTTCCGCGCGCGCCACGAGCACTTCGCCATCGTGGTCGACGAGTACGGCGAGGTGCTGGGCATCGTGACGCTGGAGGACATCCTCGAGGAGATCGTCGGCGAGATCGCCGACGAGCACGACGTGGAGATCGAGGGCCTCCAGNNTTCGAGTGGGACCTGCCCGACGAGGAGGCCGCCACCATCGCGGGCCTGGTGCTCTACGAGGCGCGCCGGATCCCCGAGGTGGGGCAGACCTTCGTGTTCCACGGGTTCCGCTTCGAGATTCTCGGCCGTCAGCGCAACCAGATCACCTCCGTGAAGATCGCCCCGCCCGCCGGCGAAGAGGACGGCGGTGGCGCCGCCGCGGGGGCCGAGGCGGCCTCCTCCTGAGCCTCGGCGGGTCGCCGGGGGCGGCGACGACGCCCGCCCGTTGGCGCCGGCCGGCACGCGCCGTCGCGGGCGTGTTGACGGCTCGCCGCGGCCATCTATAGTTCGCCGCTGGACCTGACCGATCGTCTTACCGCTATGCCGCTGTCCACGCCCGCTGAACGCGAACATCTCCACACCCGCAGCATCGAATACCGTGGCTACCGGCGCGGCGACGGCCTGTGGGACATCGACGCGCGTCTCACCGACGTCAAGACCTACAGCTTCAGGAACGAGTTCCGCGGCGAGATCGCGGCGAACGAGCCGGTCCACGACATGTGGGTGCGCCTGACCATCGACGAGGACTTCGTCGTGCGCGACGTCGAGGCCGTGACCGACGGCGCGCCGTTCGAGATCTGCCCGGAGATCGCGCCCAATTTCAAGAAACTGATCGGCGCGCGCATGCGCGACGGCTGGCGCCGCGAGCTGCGCGAGCGCCTCGGCGGGGTCGAGGGGTGCACCCACTTGCTCGAGGCCCTGGGCGGCCTCGCCACCGCGGCGTACCAGACGCTCTACCCGACGCTGGCCAAGAAGAACAAGGCGCACCGCAGCCTCGGCAAGCCGGCGATCATCGACAGCTGCCATGCCTTCGCCAGTGACGGCGAGTTGGTCCGCAAGCGCTGGCCGCAGTTCTACAGCGGATCCCGGTCCTGAAACCTCGCTCGGCCGTTGCCGGCGGGCGAACGAACGCGCCTCGGCGGCCCGATCGCAGACCCCTGCACATCCCGGCGCGCGCACGACCTGCGACGCCGATCAGGGGCTCGCACTCAAGACACCGCGCCCCGGCCGTGCCTCGGACCCGCCTAGACCCCGCCCGGCGCGGCCGTAGAGCGCCGTGGCCGAGGCGGGCGTGGCCCTCCTCGGTCGCCGCGGCGCGGAAGTAATTGAGGAGGAACACGCGGATCGCCGCGGTCAGGCTCGACGCCCGGCGGCGCTCGTTGATCATGCTGCACAGTTCGTGCAGGCTCACGTCCTCGCGCCGACAGATCTCCTCGAGCGCGTCCCACATGGCCGGCTCCAGGCGCAGGCTGGTCCGTCGGTGCCCGACGAAGACATTGCGATTGACCAGGGTGCTGGCCGCGCCGCCCTGCGCCCCCGACGGGTCCGTGCCACGGTCCGGTGGTTTGCCCGCTGTCATCGCCACGCCCCCCGGCGTCGCCTGCCCGACTGCCTGCTATGGTAGGCAGGCAATCGGTAAATGCAACTGAACCGACTGTCAAGCACGCAATTCTCTCGTATTAGGTGTCCTGGCCCGGTCCCGCGCCCAGGGGTGCGACCCCGCGCAACCGCCCAGGGGCCTGGCCGGGCGCCCGACCCGGGCCCGTGCGAGGCGCGGGCGCCGATGCGTGCGCGAGCCCGCTCCCTCGGGCCGGGCGGAAACGATTGGTTCGCGCCGGCCAANNTACTTTGGCGAGTCTATGTGTGCGGGGACGAGCGGCGGGGCCGAGCCATGAGCCTTCAGCAGACGATCGAAAGCAAGATCGCGGCATCGTTGGTGCCGAGCCACCTGGAGGTGATCAACGAAAGCCATATGCACGCCGTGCCGCCCGGCGCCGAATCCCATTTCCGCGTCGTGGTGGTGTCGGAGCGCTTCGAGGGCCTGCCGCGGGTGCAGCGCCACCAGACGGTCAACCGGATCCTGGAGCACGAGCTGCGCCGGGACATCCATGCGCTCTCGCTGCACACGATGACGGCCGCCGAGTGGGCGCGCCGCGGCGGCGAAGCGCCGGCCTCTCCGCCCTGCCTGGGCGGCGGCAAGGCGCACAGGTAACGCGACCGCAAGAGCCCCGCCCCCGTGCCGAGCGGAGACGCCGAGCCCGCGGGCGCGGCCGCGCGGGCGGGGCGGTTGCGATCATCCGCGGACACGCCGCCTATTAACCTTTCAGAGGTGTGGCGGTCCTAAGCTGGCCGGGCCGCCTTGCCACGGCGGTGCGCGGTATCCATACTTTAGGGCATGCGACGGCTAACCCTGGATGCGCTCAACGCGCCCTTCGAGCGGGACCGCGAGTCCGAGCGGCGGTGCCAGCATCCGGGCTGCCCGGAGGACGGCGAATACCGGGCGCCGATCTCGCGGGAGCGGCTGCGGGAGTACTACTGGTTCTGCCTCGAGCACGTGCGCGAGTACAACCAGGCCTGGGACTACTTCGCCGGCATGAGCGAGCAGGAGATCGAGCGCCAGCGCCGCTGGGACACGGTCTGGCACCGGCCGAGCTGGCCGTTCGGCCGGTTCGGCCAAAACGCCGGTTTCGGCGAAGGCTACCGGGTTCACGACGGCTTCGACTTCTTTTTCGGGGACGAGCCGCATGCGCGCCAGCCGCCGCCCCAGACGGAGGAGCAGAAGGCGCTCAAGGCCCTCGACCTGAGCGAACCGGTATCCTTCGACGACGTCAAGAGCCGGTACAAGACCCTGGTCAAGCAGCTCCATCCCGACGCCAACCCGGGCGATCCGGCGTCCGAGGAGCGCCTCAAGGTCGTCAACCAGGCCTACGCGGCGCTCAAGATCAGCTTTGCATGACGCGGCGCATCGGCTAGACCCTTTTTCGCCACCGACCCGTCACCCTGGAGGGAAGACAAGCTTCATGGCCTCAGCACACGCAAACGGCGGCGCCGAAGCGCCGACGGACGGACCGGATATCACCGTTTCGGTGCGCCAGACGTTCGGGCTGGACAGCGACATGCAGGTGCCGGCGTTCAGCCAGCCGAGCGAGTACGTGCCGGACATCGACGAGGCCTATCGCTTCGACCGCGACACCACGCTCGCGATCCTGGCCGGCTTCGCCTACAACCGCCGGGTCATGATCCAGGGCTACCACGGCACCGGCAAGTCGACCCATATCGAGCAGGTCGCCGCGCGCCTCAACTGGCCGTGCGTGCGCATCAATCTGGACAGCCACATCAGCCGCATCGATCTGGTGGGCAAGGACGCCATCGTGCTCAAGGACGGCAAGCAGGTCACCGAGTTCCGCGAGGGGCTGCTGCCGTGGGCGCTGCAGCGCCCCATGGCGCTGGTCTTCGACGAGTACGACGCCGGCCGGCCCGACGTCATGTTCGTGATCCAGCGCGTGCTGGAGGTCGAGGGCCGCCTCACGCTGCTCGACCAGAACCGGGTCATCCGGCCGCATCCGGCGTTCCGGCTGTTCGCCACCACCAACACCATCGGGCTGGGCGACACCACCGGCCTGTATCACGGCACGCAGCAGATCAACCAGGGGCAGATGGACCGCTGGAACATCGTGGCGACGCTGAACTACCTGCCGCACGAGGAGGAGGTGAACATCGTCCTCGCCAAGTGCCCGGAGTACGACACCAAGGAGGGGCGCGAGACCATCGCGGCCATGGTGGCGCTGGCCGACCTGACGCGCAGCGGCTTCATCAACGGCGACATCTCCACGGTGATGAGCCCGCGCACGGTCATCACCTGGGCCGAGAACGCGGAGATCTTCGACGACGTCGGCTTCGCCTTCCGGGTCACCTTCCTCAACAAGTGCGACGAGATCGAGCGCCCGGTGGTGGCCGAGTACTACCAGCGCTGCTTCGGCACCGAGCTGCCGGAAAGCGGCGTCAAGGCGACCCTGGTCTAGCCGCCCGGGCGGCGGCCCGCTCGCAAGGCATGGCACGCATGAGCGACAGCGAAGGCCCCATCGAGCGCTTCCGGCGCATCACCGGCGCCGCGATCCGCGCCATCGCCGAGCGCGACGACATCAGCGCCAGCTTCGCGCCGAGCGGCCAGGGCCTGGTCGGCACCGAGGCGCGCCTGCCGCTGCCGGCGCGCGACCTGCCGTCGGAGGACGCGGCCATGGTGCGCGGCGAGGCCGACGCGATCGCGCTGCGCCTGCGCTACCACGACAACGAGGTGCACAAGAGCCGGCGGCCCGGGGCCGAGGTCGCCCGCCAGATCTTCGACAGCGTCGAGCAGACCCGCTGCGAGGCGCTCGGCATGCGCCGCATGGCCGGCGTCGCCGCCAACCTGGACGCGGCCCTGGAGGAGCGCTGCCGCAACCGCGGCTACGCCCGGGCCATGGAGGCCGAGGACGTGCCGCTCTCGGAGGCGCTGCGCGTGCTGGCGCGCCAGGCGATCACCGGCATGGCGCCGCCGCCCTCGACCCGCGCCATGCTCGACCTGTGGCGCCCGAGCCTGGACGCGCGCGTCCTGCAGGACCTGCAGGAGCTGCGCGCGCGGGCCGAGGACCAGGAGGGCTTCGCCGAGACGGTGCGCCGGATGCTCGCCCACCTCGAGCTCGACCTCGGACCCGAGGACGACTCGCCCGAGAACGAGGACAGCCAGGACCAGGGCGAGAGCGCCGAGGACGAGCCCTCGCAGGCGCGCGGCGAGGGCGCCGAGCAGGACGCCGCCGACGCCGGCGCCAGCCTGGAGGGCCAGCGCGGCGAGGCGAGCGACGCCGAGGGCAGCGAGAAGCACCGGGCCGAGGCCGAGGGCGAGTTCATGCCCGGCGCCGGCGACGAGGAGCCGGGCCGGCCCGGCCGCCCGCCTGCCTTCGACGAACGGCGCAACATGCCCGATGCCGAGGTCTACCGGGCCTTCACGCTGGAATTCGACGAAACGGTGGACGCCGCCGAGCTGTGCGATCCGGACGAGCTGACCCGCCTGCGCCAGCTGCTCGACCAGCAGCTGGCCCACCTGCAGGGCGTCATCGCGCGCCTGGCCAACCGGCTGCAGCGCCGCCTGCTGGCCAAGCAGACCCGGGCCTGGGAGTTCAACCTCGACGAGGGCCTGCTGGATTCGGCCCGCCTCGCCCGCGTGGTGGCCAACCCGCTCCACTCGCTCTCCTACAAGCAGGAGAAGGAGACCGAGTTCCGCGACACCGTGGTGACGCTGCTGATCGACAACTCGGGCTCGATGCGCGGCCGGCCGATCACCGTGGCGGCCATGTGCGCCGACATCCTCGCCCGCACCCTGGAGCGCTGCGGCGTCAAGGTGGAGATCCTCGGCTTCACCACCCGCATGTGGAAGGGCGGGCAGTCGCGCGAGCGCTGGATCGCCGCCGGCAAGCCGCCCAACCCGGGCCGGCTCAACGACCTGCGCCACATCGTCTACAAGGCGGCCGACGCGCCCTGGCGGCGCGCCCGCAAGAGCCTCGGCCTGATGCTGCGCGAGGGCATCCTGAAGGAGAACATCGACGGCGAGGCGCTGCTCTGGGCGCACAACCGCCTGCTCGGCCGGCCCGAGCAGCGGCGCATCCTCATGGTCATCTCCGACGGCGCGCCGGTCGACGATTCGACGCTCTCGGTCAACCCCGGCAACTACCTGGAGCGCCACCTGCGCGAGGTCATCGACTACATCGAGAGCCGCTCGCCGGTCGAGCTCATCGCCATCGGCATCGGCCACGACGTGACCCGCTACTACCGCCGCGCGGTGACCATCGTCGACGCCGAGCAGCTCGGCGGCGCGATGATCGAGCAGCTCGCCGAGCTGTTCGACGAGGACGGCCCGAACTCGCCGGCTGCAAGCCGTGTCCCGACCCGCGGCCGGGTGGCCGGCGGGCTGCGCTGACACGCCACACCCGGCGCCGGCCCGAGGGCTGAGGCGGTTCCCCGGGACGTGAAGACGGGCGCTACAGGTTGGCCCGAAAAAAGTCGAGCGTGCGCCGCCAGGCGAGCTCCGCGTCCTCCTCGTCGTAGCGCGCGCCGGTCGGGTTGGCGAAGGCGTGGTCGGCCTCGTACCAGTAGCTCGTCACGCGCTTGCCGGCCGCGGCCATGGCCGCCTCGAAGGCGCCCACCATCTCCCGGTTGATCCACTTGTCGCGCGTCGCGAAGTGGCCGAGCACGGGGCCCTCGAGAGCCTTGAGGTCCTCGGCCGTGCGGTTGACCCGGCCGTAGTAGACGACGGTGGCGTCCACCGGCGCGGCGATCGAGGCGTTGAGCGACCAGCCGCCGCCGAAGCACCAGCCGACCGTGCCGATCTTGCCGCTCGATTTCGGATGCTCGCGCAGCCAGGCGATCCAGGACGCGAGCGTGTCGCTGGCCTCGGCCGGCACCACCGCCTGCGTGTAGCCGCGCGCCTCCTCGGCGGTGGTCGCGACCTTGCCGTCGTAGAGGTCGACCGCGAGCGCGACGTAGCCCTCCTTGGCGAACTCGGCGGCGACCGCCTTGATCTGGTCGTTGAGGCCCCACCATTCGTGGATCAGCACCACGGCCGCGGCCGGCGTGCGCGCGGGCAGGGCGAGCGCGGCGCTCACCCGCTTGCCGCCCCGGGTCGTCAGCGAGACCTCCTCGAGCCCCATGGCCGCGGCGCGGGCCAGCTCGGGATCGGCGAGCATGGCGGCGAGCGAGACGCCGGCGAAAGGTGCGGCGGCCAGCCTGCTCAGGACCTGGCGGCGGGCAAGTTCCCTCATGGGCGACTCCCTTGTCCATGTCTCGGCAGCGTGTCGGTCTGCCGCGCGAGTATGCGCCGGGGCCCGAGGTTCACGCGAGCCCGCCTCGCGCAAACGTGAACACGGTCGCTGGCATGGGCCCCGCAAACGTCGTGACCCGAGCGGGCCTTCAAGGTGGAAAAGCCCGCCGCCGGGGCCAGGTCCGCACTGGGCCTCGGGCGCGGGCCGCCTTAGACTTCGTTCCCGTCATGAGCCGCACCGCCCGCCTTGCCGGCGCCGTTCTCATCGTCCTGCTCGGCCTGCCGGCGGCGGCGCAGCCGGTGGAGATCGTCGCGCGGCGGGTGCCCCTCGAGCGCGACGAGCCGGGGCGGACCCGGGCCGGGCCGCTCGAGTTTCGCGGCGGGCTGCACCTCACCTCGCCCGATCCGCGCTTCGGGGGCCTGTCGGGCCTGCTGATCTCGGCCGACGGGACGCGCATGAGCGCGCTCAGCGATGCCGGCCACTGGCTCACGGCGCGCCTGCGCTATGAGGAGACCGGGCGCCTCGCCGGGTTGGCCGGGGCCGCGATCGGCGTGCTGCGCGGGCCCGGCGGTGCGCCTCTCCACGGCAAGCGCGAGCGCGACGCCGAGGCGCTGGCGCGCCTGCCCGACGGCTCGCTCGCGGTGAGCTTCGAGCGGAACCACAGGATCTGGCGCTACCCGGCGGGCGCCGAGCCCTTGCGCGGGGCGCCGAGCCCGCTGCCCGGGCCGCCCGGGCTCGAGCGCCTGCGGCGCAACAGCGGGATCGAGGCGCTGGCCACGCTGGCCGACGGCGCGCTGCTGGCCGTGGTCGAGGGCGCGCCCGGGGACCGCGAAAGCCCGGCCTACCTGTGGCGCGGCGGCGCCTGGCGCGTGCTGCGCTACCGACGCCACGGCCGGTTCCGCCCGAGCGGCGCGACGCGCCTGCCGGACGGCGGCCTGCTGCTGATCGAGCGCCGCTTCAACGTCATCGACGGGCTGGCGGTGCGCCTGCGCCGGATCCCGGCCGAGAGCGTGCGCGCGGGCGCGATCCTGGAGGGTGAGGAGATCGCCGTGCTGCGCCCGCCGCTCAGCCTCGACAACCTGGAGGGTGTGGCCGCGCGCCGGAGCGCGGCCGGGCGGACGCTCGTCTACCTGGTCTCGGACGACAACTTCAACCCGCTGCAGCGCACCCTGCTGCTGGTCTTTGCCCTCATGGACTAGCCGCCCGGGCCGGCCCCGCAAACGCGAAAGGGCCCGTACGCGGGCCCTTCGACTCATCGCGTCGCGGGCGGCTCACGCGGCCTGCCCGGCCAGGGCCTTGCGAATGCGCCGCTTGAGCGCGCGCGCCGTCTTGCCGAGCTCGGCGTTCGGCGTCGCCAGCAGGTAGGCGTCCAGGCCGCCGCGCTTCTCGATGGTGCGGATCGCCTGGGCCCTCAGCCGGACCTGTACGGTCTCGCCGAGCGCGTCGCTCAGGAGCGAGACATGCTGCATGTTGGGCAGGAACCGGCGCCGGGTCTTGTTGTGGGCGTGGCTGACGTTGTTGCCGCTCTGCACGCCCTTGCCGGTGAAATCGCAGCGTCGTGCCATGGTCCTCGAGAGCCTTGCCTGCTCGCCCCGGGTCGGGCCCAAAGAGCGGGCCGGGCAGGGCCGCCGCCCGGCTCGCGCGGGCGGGTTTTACGGCAGCGCCGGGGTCGCGTCAAGGCGAAAGCCGGCGCCGNNGCGGCCGCCGGCGAGGCGCCGCCTCACGGCCCGGCCCGGGGCTTGCCCGCCTGGAACGCCTGCAGCAGGCGGCGGGCGGCGGCGGCCGGCGTGATCCGGCCGGCGCGCACCTCGGCCTCCAGGGCCGGCAGGTCGCGGGCCACCTCGGGATGGGCGCGCAGCGCGGCGATCAGGCTCTCGCTCACCTCGCTCCACATCCAGGCGCGGGCCTGGCTTGCGCGCTTGGCGGCGAGCGCGCCGCGCGCCGTCAGCGCCTGGCGGAAGCGGGTCACCGCCTGCCAGACCTCGGCGATCCCGGCGCCGGTCACGGCCGAGCACGTGAGCACCGGCGGCCGCCACTCGGGGCTCGGCGGGCGCAGGAACTGCAATGCGCCCCGGTATTCGGCGGCGGCGCGCTCGGCCGCGTCCGCCAGCTCGCCGTCCGCCTTGGTGACCACCAGGAGGTCGGCCAGCTCGATGATGCCCCGCTTGATGCCCTGCAGCTCGTCGCCGGCGCCGGGCAGCAGCAGCAGCAGGAACATGTCGACCATGTCGGCGACCGCGGTCTCCGACTGGCCGACCCCGACCGTCTCGACGATCACCACGTCGAAGCCGGCCGCCTCGCAGACCAGCATGGCCTCGCGCGTGCGGCGCGCCACGCCGCCCAGCGTGCCGCCGGCCGGCGAGGGCCGGATGAAGGCGGCCTCGGCCCGGGCCAGCTCCTGCATCCGGGTCTTGTCGCCCAGGATCGAGCCGCCGCTGCGCTGCGAGGAGGGATCGACCGCGAGCACCGCGACGCGGTGCCCCCGCTCGATCAGGTGCAGGCCGAAGGCCTCGATGA
>JABAHS010066654.1_pt2 | contig 17209 bp, 18 predicted proteins | sample 7062111 | NCBI WGS metagenome assembly JABAHS01 (sample SAMN14534600, study PRJNA622989) | marine sediment metagenome | biome: marine biome [ENVO:00000428]; feature: marine pelagic biome [ENVO:01000023]; material: deep marine sediment [ENVO:00002113]; isolation source: pool of 4 deep marine... | reverse complement strand
CTAGTAGCCGGACAAAAAACCACGCCAAGGATGTAAAAATAGCCCGTTGTAGCTTATCGTTAAGGTCATTTTGACCGAAGCAAGGCTATTTTTGACACCTTATCATCAACGTCAAGGGGTATAAGCAGGTAAACGTAGCTGATATGCCTTCTTATCGTCAATGTAGCTGGTCCGATCCAGTAATTTTCTCCTGACATAGAGACATTTCTCCCTGTAGACCCTCTAAATTGGCTAAAAGAAGGGGGCTTAGCGTTGGAAATTGTCTAGTTGCTGTCGGAGCCCCATAGTCCGCTATTGCAGCTTGTTGTTAAAGCGTGAGTCATTCACTCCTATAAAATACTTAATCTGAGTCGTAATATATATCACGCTTTAGGCCGCACTTTGATACGAATATCAATATCAAACGCACCTCCACCATTGGTGGTAAAGGTGGCATTGTTGGGCAAGCTGGCCGCTTCGAATGGCTCAGGCACACCCATACGGGATACTGAAATCGGCTTGGTTACGGAAGAGGTTGTCGAAAGAAGTGAGATGTTTAACGTCTCTAACACCCTCGGTAAGAAACAAGCGACGGCGTGTTCTGCCTTGGGATCAGCATTGGTTTCTCCGGCAAAATGTAAGCCTACGCCCTGACCGGTTTGGGGGTCATACCAGACCGAACCGGAGTCGCCACCAGCACTGATCTCTTCGTTGTCTGGGTTGCCATCCTTTGCAGTGACTAACTTAAAGCCATCTATGCCGACACGTCCGACCGAATAATGAATGAAGTACCGTCCCAGGCCATCTACTCTGCCTCTGGTTACCCCAGTCGTACGGCCAGACTTTTCCAAGATTTCATCTCTGCTGGGCATTCTGGCTGCCTGAAGGAGTTGGTTGGTCTCGAATTGTTCGGGCAGTACCTGACGAGTTCCGGTGAGTAAAGCCACTGCGGCATCGCCATCAGGACCCAGGACACTGCGTTCTAGGGTGGCAATCGTATCGCGAAGAAGGCGGCCACCGTCGGCCGGACCTGGTTGTACAATTGGATCGCCAGGTTTCGCCTCTGCACTACCCACTAAAACGTGCCAATTGCTCAAGATGCCAGGCTGTCCGGTGACATTATCAATAACCAGGGCCCCCAACGTACCGGCGGAAACGTTCGGATGGGCCACGCTCAGGCCTGGTTGTACCGGATCTCGTCGTTGGCGCCGCTGTGATAATACTTGCAAGCCGCGGTGTGGCGCATAGGTCGCCTGGATTACGTCAACCGCGACACCCAAAATTTCTTCGGGAAATAGGTCGGCTGCTTCCAGGGCCGTTTCATCGCTTTTTTCCCTGACGTGTATCCGAACGCTAATTTGGTCAGTGACCTTCCCCTTTTTGTACTTGTAGCCTATGTCAATCGCTGTGACATTTTCTCGTTCTCCATACCTTGATAAGGCTTCTTGATAAGCTGCTTGTACTTTTTCTTCCGCTGGATTTTTTTGCTTCGTCATGATCAAGCCTCCTTGAGTTAAATTTTTTCAGTTGATAGCGCAACACCTCAACGCCAAACTCAGCATACCCCAGAAACATTACCGTGGCTTACCAGCATCGTCTCGCTATCTCTCAGTCATCTTTTCTCGACTCCCGGAGACTTCCACGTGGCGGCGAAGCCTCCCCAACCAAAAACACCCCGGGAGTCCTCTGGGGTGTTTGGGATACGGTGTCGCAGCCTAAGTCGGGTCAGGCCACGCTCTGGGCTACTTCGTCCGGCGATTGATCCGGCCAGAGAAACCCTTCTAAGACATATTCATGCTTTTGGCCCAATCGGATTTGCGTCTCCAGCGCCAGCAACCGACCCCCGGCGACCAGCCGCACGGTGCGGAAATCCTTAGCCGAGACACGTGCCACTGGCAAAGTTGTTGCCCTTATCGGACTCAACGACCTCGTTGTTGGCATCAACTGTAATTCTGAAATCACAATCCGGATCAAAACAGCCTGAGGGAATGGAGAACTTGAGATCAACCGATGCGCCGGGTGCTAGGGCAGACGTTGGTCTGACAACTTTACCGTGGATCCCAAAATCGACCTCGGTTACTGAGGGCCCTGCTCCGGCTGTACCTTGATTTCGAACAGTTACGATTAAATAATTGTCTTCAAGTTTGCAAAAGAAGCCTTGTTCATCGGGAACTGGGATCAAATCCGGCAACCCTATCTCCAGACGCCGGGCTGAAACACGCTCGGTATGGAACGTCTCGATCATCTGATCTACGCCAGCGGCGGTATACACAGCGACTACGTCCAGTTCAACATGACTTTGAATCACCACAAACCCTTTGAGGAAGTCCGCGTCTACCTCTGCATGTGAAAAATATCCTCGCAGTCAATCTCAAACGCTTCATCAGAGTCGAGCTTGGCCTCAAAGAACGGCGACACTGGGCCTGGCTTCTCGTTGGGCAAAGCGATAGCAATCTTTTTTCTGAATTTGATTGGAGAATAGGTCGGATTATGGACATTAATTGCCGTCCAATATTGGCCAGGGGCGACGACTCGCCCCTCCGATTTCCCACATACAAATTTGACAGCATACTGAAAGATGATGTTCATCATATCCTCCCTTTTCTTTAGTAATTAGTTGATGCTTGGTCATAAATCGTTAGGCAGCTTGGAGCAGAGATTTAACCCCTTTACCGAGGGGCAAACCTGCCTGAAATTGATAAAGAAGGAGGAGCTGATAAACGAAGACCGCCCCCAAGACCACTAAGCGCACCCGTTGCAAGCCTTTGACCGGCACTTGACCGTGCCAGCCAAACAGATTTTTGAACAAGCCGTTGAAAGGTTCCATCGCTTTGGAACGAAGCTGGTGCAGCACCCGTCGGACCGGAGAGCCGGCATCGGTATGGGGATAAGGGCCCGCTTTGGGGGGGACCAAAAAACGGTCACTCAAGCGACAAGCACTATGAACCTGATGGGCCTCATCATCGTAGTGGCGGTCGCCCAAGACATAGCGGACTTCGGCGGGCAATTGGCGGATCAGGGCCGGCGCTACGTGGGCATCGTAGGTGTTGGCCACGGTCAGTTCAGCCGCTAAAGGCAACCAGAAACGGGTGACAGCACAGGCAAAGTGCAACTTCCAGCCATACCACCAGCCGTGATAGCCTGATTTGGACCAATTGGCTTCGGTGTCGATGCTGGAATGAGGCACAATGCCTTGCTCGCGATGTTTCTTATGCCAGACCCCGCCATTGGCTCGTAAAGGGGTGCTATCCACCGCCGCCGCCCGTCCCAGGTGGGCCCAGGGTTGGATCAGGTTCACCAAATGACGGCCCAAGGCACCAATCAGACCGGGTAAGGTGTCGGGTAAAGCCTGCAAGCGCCGCTCCCAGGTCCGTCGGCTGGGAAAACGGCCATCCGGTAAGGTTAACAGCTGACGTAACTGGCGGGTCAGGGCCGTTTCTTGCTCCAGGAAAGCCAGCAAGCCATAGGCACTATAGATCCGTCGAATGACCATTACCACCAAGGCCTTGACGATCAAGCGATCCGGGTAGGTTTTCGGACGCCCCCGACCTCGTTTTTGGGGTTGTCGGGGCACCGGTATCTGGTCAACAAGTTTGACCAACATGACAAGTAGCGGAACTTCCGGTATCATATCGTTGCCTCCTGCTATTGATGTGTGGCAACTGACATAGTACGGAGGTTACCGCACCTTGTCCATCCGGGTGCGGTATTTTTATTCAGTTCCCTTTCTAAGTTTTACACTATTTCGGTTTATGACCATGTCTCATTTAATTGACTAAACACCTTTCGTTGAATTTAATTGGACCGAACGCCACCAGTTTACCTCAAATCATTTCTCCTGATACACCCGTCTCGTCTCAGAGACTCCCACCAGCCTCCCCAGAGAGTCTTGCCTGAAGCTGGGGACTCCCAAATAAAAAACACCTCAAGGAAACCCTGAGGTGTTTCTACATACTGTCTGCGGTACCCATTACTGCAAATTTGGGTGATTACGGCGCTATTTGGGCAATATTGATCCTATGGCCCCTATATGGCAAGCCTAAAAATTGCTCCATCTCCCCCTGTGCTTTTGTAGCAAGACGAATACTTTCCTCTAAATTAAGTAAGCGGGTTATAGAGGTTGGGTTGTTAGCTGCTAACAGGTGGTCGATCGCTCCTACGGCCGCCTCATCATATTCACCCCGAGGCAATGCTTGCTCAGTGTAAACTACGCGGAGTGCATTGCGGATATCTTGCAAGGCTGCCTCTCGACCCACCTCGATCAGGCGAACGGTACGGAAATCTGGATCGCAGNNGTCGTGATTGCTCCTCGCCTCTCAAGTCTGCAGTACGGTATGCCTCGAAAGCATGCGCGGCCAGATAGCGCCGGACGTAGCGAGGCAGCACCGTGGCAAGGGGCTTTTCCCTACGGGCAACTTTGCTAAACCGGCCTTGATTTTCTTCTGCCAGACAATGTTGGCCCCAAGGTGTAGCGGACAGGCTGACCCAATCTTGCATATCTGCCCAATCAGTACCTGGTCGAGCGGCAGCCACAAATCGGTGATGGACGGCCGAGAGACGCCCGCCGCGAATAATGTCGCGCTGCACATAGGATTTGAGGCTGTCATGAAACAAAATTAGTGGCTTGTCCATTTTTGGCTTGGGATCACTGAAGAAGAGACCCAATTGCTGAAGGAGTTCGAGCATTGCATTGTCATTCACCCCGATCAGGATAGCCGTATCACGCGGATACAACGGTTCATAGGCTGTAGCTACAACATCCAGTAGGGCCTGCGTTTTGCGTCCCAACGGATATTTCTTGGGGTCCGTGACTGTGGCAATTAGGGCCTCATATAGAGCATTGACGCCTTGCGCCGACGCAACTACTTCCAGCGGAACTTTATAATCAAATTCAAGTGATAATGAACCAATTCGCTGCGCGATGTCATATATCAAGGGCAGCGGACAGGAACTAACCCCAGCTGCTTTGGCCGGATCGATGAATCTTTCTCTTGCACTTGGGGCTAACTTGGCCTGCACCGCAACAATTGGCTTCTGCTCAGGTATAATTAGTAGGTCAGGCTCACCTAGCAATGCTTCAAGTTCATTATGAATCCCATTAACAAGATTGGTCACATCAGCCGCAATTAAGAATTGAGCCACGTTCACAAGATCACCCCAATGGTCTCGCAGAAGCTTCAAGATGCTGTTTTCAAACCCCTGGTCATTTCGGAAAAAATCAATGTCGTCGATTACGATTAGGGGCTTTGGTTCGGATAAGTCAGGCCCGACGATCGCTCTTAACGGATCGAGGATAAAATCCCTTAAGCCCTGCAATGTATTTCCTGTGAGCAGTGGGAAACGACCTTTAGGAACAAAGGTTTTATATTGTTCAAAAGCATCTTCTAATTGAGGGACTAAAGAGTACCGAATGAACACTAAAGGGTCAGCTGGATGGCGATCAGGTAACACCGGTTCATTTTGACGACAGAAATGAAAGATAACGTTATTCAATTGTTCCTTTCTAACCCTGTTAATCAATTTGGCTATGAGGGTACTTTTCCCAATCCCCCCCATACCCGTTACGAAAAACCAGGCTTTGTCCGGTTGAGTTACCCACTCTATGATTCTTTCAAGGTCATCATCCTCCTGTTTTATTTCGACCTCCGGAATCAAGTCGTCGACATGGTCATCAAATCTGGTCACCATAGCATCGTCGCCAAACAACAAACTTTCCGGCACCAACACGCTATCACCCCTGTTTATAAAGGTACGAGGCGTCGCGAAACCGGCAAACCATTTTAAGTCATCATCCGATTTATTGAACATCAATCGGCGACCGTTTGTGACAGCTTGTTCCAAACCATGGTTAGGATGGCCCGAGAAATCTCGGTAGAAACCATTAACAAAATTTCGAGCATCCGACGGCTTAATGCTGGTGGTAAAGCTCATAACCAGGGGCACATTTACTCGATGAAGTGCAGCAGCGATACTTCCACCCCCATCTCCTGAATTGCACCCGATGAGGAGAACGGCCTTGGCCCTGATATTTCTGCCCTCCAAATAACCTGCTAATTCTGCCGAAGTCACCTGGGCACCAAGGTCTCCTTTTAGATAAATCTTGCTGGGTTCGCTATGAAAAACCAGATGAACGAGATCATTGTCTAACAGGGCTTGTACCACATCGTCAGGTTCGGCATCAATAGGGAGTGTGACTGATGTAAAGTTTGTTGGAGTCGAGTCAAGAAACGAGGTGTCAACCACTGTATTCAAGCCACCTAATTCATCAGCGAAATCTTTGAACATCTCCTCATCCAAATCCGGATTTTGGTTATTTGGATCATCACCTAACCAGGAAAGATAGGCCAGATCCACCAACAGTCTATCAACCTGCATTGGGTTTTCCGTATCGGTCTGATCTGGCGAATCGAGTTTTTGAGGTGATTTAAATGAATGTACAATGGAAATATTGCGATTTCGACACAAAAAATGCCGCTCATCCTCAATATTTTGGTCACCTAGCTCAGGCAGGTAGATGAATTCCCATGGAATGGCAAGCAGCTTATTGATCTGGCTTTCCACGGCTGGTTCTGCGATGTTCTCAGAACCGGCATAAAAGATGCGGAGACGCACACCTGCAGGCGGGACCGCAGCTCGCTGTTGCTGCCAAAGATCAATAAAGGCGGCCCGTATATCGTCTCCGTTATTGTTGGCCGGTAATAATAGATCGGCAACTTGCCCTCCAGCCTCAATCAATTGCGCCTTTTTTGCGTCACGCGTAATATTCGTTGACATTAGAATACTGAGGGGGTCCTGTGGATTAATTTTGAAGTAGGGGGTTTCCGGGCCCTGGAGATCCTTGTGTCTAACCGACACGCGGCCGATTTCATTATTGGCTTCTAGTTCGTGCCAGGTTAATATCAGATCAAAATTTTCATATTGTTCACTCATCATCCCTCTCCTCTATTTAAATTCGGTTAAAGAATTCCCTTTGCCAGGTTAATAAGACTCTCGGTTTGTCGGAAGATTCTCATGGCAACAGCACCATACGTGGCAGTTATCAAGTAGTCCCAAACCTGTAAATGTGCGGGGTCAGTCAGTTGGCTGGTCAAAATGGTGATAACCTGCTCGAGACCGTCACTCTTCATTGAACCATCATCCAGATCCACAAAACGGTCGTAGACAAAGCCAAAAATCTCTCGATTTAGCGAAAAGGCCAACTTTGCGTTATTTAATACCTGTCTACTCGCAACGTTATTCCCCGCAAAAAGTCCGCCGATATTTAGCTGATCAATTCCAAACTGGGCATCCAACCAGGTCCTCGATCCAGCATTCGGATCGCCATTGACCCACCCATTGACGATCCCCAACTCCTCGATGATATTATTGCCCCATAAGGCTTGAATTAGGAACAAGGCTTCATCAACAAATTCGGCGGTGTTTGGGTGAAAGAATATGTCCGGGTCTGGTAGTTGATGTCTGTATTGGTTTCTATCACCCGGATTAAATACCGCAAGATCAAAACCCAGTGCGTCACGACGTGCCCTGAATTTATCCAAGAAATGTTGCAAGAGTGGCTGGGTCGAGTTATCGATTGCATAGTCTTGATAGGCTTCATCTTGAAAGAGAATGCCACCAAATTCATCATCTTTATCATCGTTGAACCTGGCCTGCAGACCAAAGATGTAGCCGCTGAGTACGGTGCTGCTGCTCCCTGCCTCGCTGCCAGTAAAGGCCGGAACGATATGGCTGTCCAACAGGATCTCGGGATTGCCGGCGGCATCCAGGAATATCAACTCATTTGGTCCGGGTGGGTCCTTTGCCGCAGCCAGCCACACCAGGGTATGATAGATCTTGCCCCAGGTATCGAGGGCTGTTCTAAGCGCATCGCGGGTAACTTGTTGCGTTTGTGGCACCTGACTTTCATAGGCAGCGACCTCTTGGGGTAATAAACTTAAAAGATTTTGCTCGGTTACGGCCGCTTGTGGGCCTGTTACTGAATTTTTTGATGGCATTGGTCCTTTCTCCTTTGGCTATATCCCTCTGGTAATCCTTTCCAGAAATCGAGTGTGGACGGCAAGCAGGGGGAAAAGTTTTCATCCCCATTGGTATTTTATGGGATTACAACTGCTACTTTGTCAAATTTACCTCATTATTGCATTACAATGTCGTGATCCAGTTTGGGAACCGGTCACGTTTCGTAGCTTGTAAATAATATACCCTAAAAAAATATAAGAAGCTCCAACCTATCTCTCACCGTCTACCAAGTGTCTCTTTTCAGAATTATCCAGCAGCACCTACAAGCAGTATATCTTCATCCATGCTCTAAAGAATCAAGCAGCAGTTTAGCCTGATTGCGAATATCATCTATGTGTTCAGGGGTCAAGTTCAAAATATCCTGCAAAGCTGTTTTAGCCAGCGTGACGTTCCCCTGTTCCAGATAAATTTCAGCTTTGATCCATTCCGCTTCCGCTGCTAACGCAGCCGAAACAGGCACTTGTCGGAACGGGTAAGTCTGCTCTAGTTGAGTCAAACAGTCGTCAAGAGCATGTAGCGCTCTATAGGCTTTAGCTAGGTAAAAGTGGGTATATGTTTTGGTTATGATATCATCAATGGCTTCTTGACGCTCCACTGCCTCTTCAAGTATTGTGACGGATTTTTGGATATTTCCCACAGCCAACAATGCCTCCCCCAAATTGTGGAGCCCTCTGATTTCACGAAAGCGGTCACCGATTTCTTGCGCGATATTAGTAGCTGCATCGAAATGTATAATAGCCTGTGACCAATCCTCTGCCAATGCAGCCGTGAAACCTAAAGCATGATGTAACTCTGCTTCGCCGCGACGATCCTGTCGAGACTGAGCCGAAGGAAGCTCTTGTTCCAAATACGCGATGGCCGTATTAAATTCACCTTGCAAACTCAATGCATTTCCCAAATTAGTTATCACTTCAATTTCGTATTCGTGCGCTCCGACTTCTCGACAAGTTTGCAACGCTTGTTTTAACCAAGTTACAGCCTTATCCAGGTCTCCCATATCCATAAACAATTGACCCAGGCCCAACTGAGCATGGGCCTTAAGTGTCGGCGCATCAGATGCTTGAGCAAGCATAAAAGCTTGCTCGTATAGAGGTTGGGCAAATACCGGATCGCCATTTACCTGGTGAACATGGGCCAATGCCTCCAGCCAGTTAAATTCGGCCTCAACATCACCTTTATCTTGCGCTGCCTGGCAGGCTTGCTCCAATAGGGGTAGGCCGCGTTGCAGATAGCCGCGGGTACGTAGAAAATCGCTCTTTTGCCACAAGGCGGTGGCCAGGCTCAGGATGCTTTCAGCGTCATTGTGCTCGGCCAGCCAATCTCCCACCCGTAACAAATTCCCACTCTCCTCCTCCAACCGATCATAAGCCTCTCGATCACGCTGGACATTTTGCTCCGCAAAATCCAAATAGTAATCTGCCCATAAGCGCTCGCGATCCTCGAAAAATTCTAGCCAATTGGGTTCATCGCTCATCAAATCTCAACTCCACTTCTTGACAATATCCGACATCACAAAGTAGTGGGTCAGGGCATGCAGAGTATAGCGACGGGCCTCCAAATCACCCAACACCTCGACCAGGGACAGGATGATCAGTTGATCCAGGGCCTTTTGAACGACCTCCGGCTCGACCTGGCTGACCTGTTGCAGGGCGCTTTCGGGGCTGCCATTGGCCAGATCAAATACAGACATCGAGACCAACACCTTTTTGGCATCCACGTCTAGCAGATCCCAGGAATGCTTGTAGATGAAGCGGTACAAGTCATAAGTCGGGCCGTCGAACTTTGCCACCTTCAGGTTGTTCAGCACTCGATCAAGGGGCCAGCGGCTCATTTGTCCGACTACTAGCTTCATGGCTAGCGGTGCCCCACCGGTGACGCAATAAATTTCGACCAGGTCATCTCGTTCGGCCTGCGCCACGACCTCGATGCCGCGCTCAGCACTGTCCTCCCGCAAAAAGGTGATGCCGTCCGCTTCCAACAATCCGCTCAAATCAAGGGTAAAGGCCCGTTCGTGTCTGACCAGGTGGCGGCTGGTGATCAGCAATTTGCTGTGGCCGAGAATCTGGAAAACTTCATCAACAAAGGCGTCACTGTCGGGGACGGTCTCCAGGTTGTCCATCACGATCAACACGCGCTCGGACAGCAAGAGATGCTTAACAGCCTCTTGTTTCTCTGCCGGCGGCAATTTAGGCAGCTCTCGTCGCTCACATTGACGGCCGATTTCATCCAGCAAGCGGTCAAAACTGAAATCGGACACCTCGGTTTTGTGAGTGCCTTCGCCGATAAATCGCTCCGTTTTAGCGCTGGTCCAGACGATGTGATCAAAGAGGCTCTCCTGCCAGCACTGTTCCACGGCCTCCTGAGCCAGCGTTGTTTTCCCGATACCACCCAGCCCTACAACCGCCACAATCGGTTTACGTTCCGGATCACGCAACACCGCCGTCAACTGATCAAGTTCACGAGTTCGGCCGACCAATCGATGGTACGATTTGCCCGGGAGATACACAGGGAGAACTGGCAGTGATGGTTTCTGTTCGGCTGTGTTTGCCGTAACGCTATCCTCCCCGGTGCGGTTCGGCATGTAACGACCAAATGCCTTATTGAATTCATCGGCCTGGAAAGAGTCACTAATTTCGCTAAACCGATCAATGGGCAGATGGGTCAGCTTGGCCAGTTCGATGGCCTCAGCCGGGGTACAGCGCTCATGCCGCGTCAGACCATCGGTGAAGGCAGCAATTACAGCCAGGGTTAGCTCCGGCGAAATATCGGGGTGCTGGTCATAGCGAATAAAGCGATTCTCGAACATGGACCGGCTGATATCACACCCTTGCGCCTGGACGCGGGCCACAATCTGCTTAATGCTGAGGCTGGAACGCTCACGCCAACAGCTAACCAACTGGACGATCTGTTCCTTTTCAGATTGTTGCACAGTTCCCCCTACATTTGTATGAATGTTTCGATCTGGACGGCTGTCGCCTCAAATGATTGAATAAATCCAGCCGTTGACTCTAACGAATATATGCGTTGGCGCCACTTGGTTTTGCGTTGGCCCGCACGAATTCAAAGGCTAAATCTGAGCTATGCTATAGGTGTTGATTAAGGTTCTGACGAGAACCTTAATCAACCCAAATGGCGCCAATCGATTTCAAGATCCGTGCTTATTGGGGAATGCGCGCAAGCCGCTTGAGCGGCGGGGCCCCATACTCAATAAGCCTCTAGCTCAAATGGAGGTGTATTGAGATGTTAAAGCAATGGATTCTAAAAGTTGTTATTGCCCTGGCTTTACTGGCAACTGCTGCTGGTTCATCTGGAATCGTGGCCGACTCGCTTGGGTTTTCGATGACGCCCCAAGTTCAGGCGGGCTGCAGCGGCGGCGGAGGCCACTGCTAGTTTATAGCCGCTAAGATCGCTTTCGATCCGCCACAGTTCGTTTAGGATGAATCGTTGTCTAAACTGTGGCGGATATTGTTGATTTGTGATCTCATTCGGCGGTATCCTGCTGATGCAGCCTGTTGTTTAAGTGAGTTTTCGGCCTGGATTAACCAATCATTGGCCAGCTTCTTATTACCTCTAGCCAATTCGTATTCTGTCAGATAAATCGCCGTCTGAACTTCTCCTTGCTTATTTCCTACTCTACGCCAAGTGTTCAAAGCCGTTTCCAAATACCAGCTTGCTTTTTCCCAATCCTTCATTTCCAGATAGATCTTTCCTAGATTTTCCTGTACCTCGGCCAGACCAAACCTATCCAAAAAGCGCTGACAAACAGTCTCAGCTTTCAAACTATAGGTCATCGCTTCCATCAGGTTACCCATTTTCAGATAGGCCATCCCCATATTGGTGTAAATTGCGCCTAGCTCTTGTTCTTCTCCCGTACGTTTGGCCAATTCAAGCGCTTTTTTGGAATAAGCCAGGGCTTCAACAAACATCCTTTTATATGTATGTAACACGCCCAAATTCATGGAACCTAACATTAATCCATGGTCATCTTCCAATTCCTGCCAGATTGTGTAAGCCTGTTCCAGATGATATTGCGCTTTATCGTAATGCCCCTTCTGGGTATAAAGGAAACCCAAATGATTATTCGCATGAGCCATCCCATGTTGGCTACCAATCTGTGCAAAGAGGGCTAAAGCGTAACAACATAAGACTTCCGCCCGATACCAACGCCCCTCCTCAATAAAGAAGAACCCCAGGTTCGTACAAGCTCGGGCTTCTTCAAACAAATTGCCGATTCGCCGGGCAACTCGAATGGTTCGCCGGTAGAAATTTGTTGACTCTTGAAATCGGCTCTGCCGGTGTAATAGACGAGCCAACAAGGCCGATAAGGTGGCAATTTTAGGTTCATCACCCCCTTGTTCAGCAACGTTGACCGCCTGATGCAAGATCCCATTCCAAACATCCCACTGGCCACGGCGTTCCATATAAGGAGAAAAGGTTATAAGTAATTGATAAATCGCCGGCCAGGCACGCTTTCCGAGATCAAGCGCAAGTATAATTGCCTTAATGATGTTGTCACGTTCACGGTCGAGAGCTTCAATATCTGCATCTGCGGCTTGATCCAACCAGTCTTGCCAATATTTTAAGTTGCTCAAAACGATCTTACGGAAATATTGGGTGCGACTCCGGTTATCAGCTAGGCGGACGACCGCCATGTGATTGCCTCTTTGAGTAAGAAAGTTTCTGTTAAACGATGAATAGAATAACGGCGTTCTTCAAGGTCCCCCTCAACCTGCACTAAGGACAGGGTAGCTAGTTGCTGGAGCGCCAGGTGAAGCTCAGCCGGTTCCAGTTGGCTAAGGAACAGTAGGTGCTTCAATGTACCCTCTTGAACCGTGGGCATTACCAACAGCGTTTGCCGACTAACTTCGTCCAACATCTCCCAGGCTTGCCAATAGATGTGGGTATATAGTTCGGAAATACTTTTGCCGCGTGCCTTTTTGAGATTTTCCAGAACCTGCGATAATGGCAGAAAAGCGGTCTGCCCGACAACTAACTTGAGCGCCAACGGATTGCCCCCTACCACATCGTAGATTTGTTGAAGTTGTGCTTCAGATGCCTTGGCAAGCATAGACAGACCACGCATATTTGCTTCGTGTTTTATCAGATTGAAGGTATCGGCCTGGCTAAGCCCATCCAATGTAACACAAAATATGTTGGAGAACTCTCGCAAACTGTGACGGCTGGTTAGCAACACTTTACTAGGGTTGACGATTTCCCCCAGCATTGGCAAGAGCGCCTGGTAATCAACCATCGTCTCCAAATTGTCAATAACAATCAAATAAGCAGTTTGTTTTAGTAGACGGATTAGTGCTTCTCGTTTCTCTTGCGAAGATCGAGTCAGTGAAGCGCTCTGGCCAAATTGCTCAAGCAAGGCATTAATGAGCATTTCTATGGTAAGCGCTGGTGAAGTTCTTTCCTCCAGACCAATGCCGGGAAAAAAACACCTCTGTTTGGCACTCACCCAGGCTATATCTTGAAACCTGTTGATTAGTTCCGAACGGCGAGCTAGCGCGTTAGCTAAAGCTGTTTTTCCAACGCCACCCAATCCCTCAATCGATAACAACCAAGGGGAGTCCGAGGAGATTATCCGTTCAAGCAAGTTACCAAGCTGTTCATCAACCCCAAACAAATGTACTTCGGGGGGTAATCTTAACCGTTTCTCTAAAGAAGCCTGATATGCCTCTCTGGCCTGACGCTCCTTAGCCTGAATGATAAGGGCTAATTGATGAAGAGCTATCTGTTGCTTACGATAGGCTGTTGACTGACCGATATTTAGCCGATTGGCAATAATATGCATCAGCGTTCCGTCTAGAAAATGCTGACGCAGTAAAGTCGCATTGTCCTCGTGTTCCTCGGCTAAGGTTTTCAGGGCATCCAACAAAATTTCGTTGGTTGCTCGGCGAGCGCTAGTCACACCCGAAAGTCTCTCTTGTCGATAGAGTTGTAAATAATCGAGAGAACTCGTGTCTTGGCCTATGTCGTACCAGGACTTAAGCGAAGCGTGAATATCCTCTCGCAGTTTTGAAAGAGAATCTTCAGCCTTCATTCATCCAGTTCCTTAATGAGAATGAGAAGAGAATTATTTATAAAGCATATCATATACCCACTAGAAAATCAATACATCTGGTAGAAGAGTTGGAGATAAATGAGAGAAACATGAGAGATAAAGAGAGACAATGCGGAAGTGACTGCAGTCTTTTTTGGATATAATGCTGACTATATTACTCGTTTCACCACCCAGAGATGATGTGGAATGGCCGAGGTAGAATATGTCAACTAGCGCCCAGGATGAGCCAACCTTATCTAAAGATTACATTTTTGTCCTGTGGGGCGATGGATTTGATGAAGCTGTGGCAACAATTTTTGTCACTGAATTGCGTGAAGCTGGATTGCTGGTGAGGGTAGTAGGGCTGACGCCCCGAAAAATCAGTGGAGCGCGCGGTTTAGCTCTAGTTCCCGATTTAACCCTAGACCAAGCCCTGCCTCTGGCGTCCCAAGCGATATGCTTGATTGTTCCTTCCACGTCACGATGGAGTGAACGCTATAATAGTGATCCCCGCCTGCACGAATTCTTCAGACAGGCGAACTCTAATCAAGCCAAATTTGTGATTGGAAGCTTTAATGAAATTATACCAACTAGTCGAGAATTACTAACATTGACTAGTGAAAATGTAATGGTGTATCCAGAAATTGAAAACATCGTTAAATTTGCGCGGAAAACCGCAAAATTTCTTTCAAGTGTAGATTAGAATAAAAATGCGAAGGTGTTCTCGATAGGGAACCGAACATCTGTCTTAAACTTAGTCAACGACTGACGAGTAAAGGGGTCTTATACCCCAGACCTCCCCTTTGCCAACACCTCATCCCCTCACCCCGGTTCTTCTGGCGGTACCCAGCCTCTAGCAAGCGCCCACTTGCGCAAGGCCACGCGAAATAGCTCGGCCTTTTCCAGTTTCCGGCCCAGATCAACGTTCATGAGGTGTTCCAGCGCCAGTTCGGTGACGCGGTCCATTTGCACCCTGACCGATTGCGCCCCCACCGGTGGCTCCGGGTCTTGCACGCGACGCGGTTTTTCCTCCTCCCGCTTCAACGCCTCTCGGACTTGGTTGAGTTCTCGTTCGGTCACCATGCCGCGTCGATAGTTTTTTTCCATCCGGGCTACACGTCGCCGGAGGTATTGTAATCTCACGGGTTCATCAACTGATAACATAATATAGTTCCTCCTGATAGTCATTGCGGCATATTTTAGTATAGTTATACATCTATGTCAAATTAGATGTACAACTATTGAAACTCTGCATATGGCTACTGATACTCACTGGCCAGGAATAAAAAACGCCCGGCGTCAACCGGGCTATGCGCTTTGCGGACATTTCTTGTGATCCGGTCCACCCCCCCCTGCCCCCCGCGCTCCCCTGCTCCCCTGCCCCCCTGCTCACTTCTCNNTCCGCACCGAACAACTGCTTGCTCTGATACCCTTTGATCCGCAATACCCCCTCCCCCCGCGCTCCCTGCCCCCCTGCTCACTTCTCCCCGCTCCCTCGATGCAGCAAAAACCGGATATAATGCAGCACCTCCCGCCGCTGTTTGGGCGTCAGGGTACGCGCCAAATCGGTCAATTCGGTAAACGTGGGGTCATCCTCTGAGGCCGATGGGGGGAGGATGCCGGCCAGACGAAGGACCTTTTCCGGGGGCTCACCGAGGGCTTGAGCGATTTTAATACAAAAGTCGGCACTGGGGGTGACTTCTCCTGAGAGTGTTTGAGATATAAGAGTTTGAGAAACCCCGCTTTGCCTGGCTAACTCTCGTTGTGACCATCGTTGGGCTTTTAATTCGTTGGATAGCCATACTCGGAATTTATCGCTCATAATATCCATTTTACGCTAAAGCCCAAATAGTCGAAACTTTATTATCCGTTATTGACAATCATTATACCTTATGGTAGAATTGATTATATTTTTGATCAAAATTATTTGTTTATTAATCAAGGGGGTAGTTATGTCAGAACAAATCACAATCTCATTTGTTGGGACCCAGGAGATTAAGGGTTTACTTGAAAAATGGGCGGCTGAAAATGACCGCAGCGTAAGCTATATCCTTCGTCAAATCCTGGAAAATGAGGCTCGCCGCCGCGCCGCCGAATCGCAAAAACAAGAACAAACGAACGGCCACCATTAAAAACGAAACGCGCTGCCGATGGAACCGGCAACGCGTTTCTAACTCACACACGAAAGGACGGGTTTCGTATGCAAGCTACACCCAATTTTACCCCCAGCGCCGTAAATAGCAAAACCCATCCGGCTGAACAACTAAATATCAATCTCTGGGGTGAAAATTACGCATTACGCAGTACGCATTACGCACAGGGAGGTGTTGAGCCATGCGTGAGCCTAAGATACAGAATTGGATTGACAGCATCAACAAAACCATAGCGAGCCTGGCCGCGTTCCGTGAGGCGCTGCACCAGGCCGCCGGGCAGGACCCGCTCGACGTTGACGCCCTGGCGCTGGAGCGGCTGAGCCACGTAGCCTACAAACATGTTTTTGAGTTGGCCGACGCCCTGGCCGTTTCCAGTTTCTACGAATTCATGGCGATCGTCACCGGCCGCAACCCACTTTACGCCATGGTCAAAAACAGCATCTTGGAACGCCTGGCCGCCCGGCCGATGTTGGAGATGCTCATTCGCTCACTTTGTGAGACAGACCCGGCGGCGGCGGCCGAGCTTGAGGCGCTATTAAACGAAACCTGGGAAGGGGAAAAAGGAGACGGTAGACGGTAGACGGGGAACACCTGACCAGGTGGGCCGGGTTGGACGACGGGTATCTAAGGTTTTAGGAAATGAGGACAGCCGCCAAGAACGCCAAGAAAAACTCAAAAAATCTTTGCGACTTTGCGAGAGGGTAGAACCGCACTTAACCGTGAGGAGGGAAAGAAACCAGGTTTTTTACTAAAATGAGCAAATTCCAGCTAGAATCGGGCTTAAATGACTTTAATCTGACCTAATTTATCGAGAAAAACCTGGTTTCTCATTTGGGTGTGTTTCATTTCAGTCGTAGTATAGGGCCTTGTGCCCGTTATACGGGAGCAATAACGCCCACAAGGGGCTACGCTACATACGTTTGACTCATTTGAAACACACCCTTCTCATTTAATCACGGTTTAATGCAGAGCTACCTGCGAGAGCAATTAGGGTCTAACATCTTGCTGACCACGA
>JABAHS010107782.1_pt1 | contig 17229 bp, 19 predicted proteins | sample 7062111 | NCBI WGS metagenome assembly JABAHS01 (sample SAMN14534600, study PRJNA622989) | marine sediment metagenome | biome: marine biome [ENVO:00000428]; feature: marine pelagic biome [ENVO:01000023]; material: deep marine sediment [ENVO:00002113]; isolation source: pool of 4 deep marine... | reverse complement strand
TTTTGATATGTGATGTAGTTTCTTGCCCACTCATCACCGCTTGCGCTTCTCAGGATCATATAAGTTACCCCACCAGTGCTAGATTTGGGAATGGTGAATTTGATATTATTGTCACTTGCCACTCTTGTTGTATTGTTGATCTCAACAGAGTATTTATCCAGCATGCTCATGTTGGCTTCGATATCACTTTTGTTTTCACCCTTTGGCTCTTTTTTGATCGTACCGCTTATCATATCACCTGCAAGTATTTCTTCTGGCAGTGTTACGGTGATCCTGCCATGGGACGTATCAAAGATGATATTCTGAATTGCCGAGATTGTATCTATCTCGGTGCGTACCTTATTCTTTGCAAAACTGCATATTGGCAGGCTAAATACCAAAATCGTTAGTATAATAATTATCTTTTTTGTATATTTATTCATCTTATTGCCTTATAAAGAATTTTATTTGGATTTAATTCTTATATATTATGACTAAAATAAATATAAAAATCAATAGGTTAGATTATATACTTAAAGTAATATATATGTAAAACCAAAAAAGGTAGTATTGAAGACATAAATAAATTTTTTCTTTAGGTGAGTATATGAATATTTATTATACAAAAACCATGACCATTGTTCTATAATGCATTATTTGATTATTTTGCAGAAGATAGGTTTATTATGAGGGATTGTTATTAATTTGGATAAAACGAGAAGCTTAATAAAAAAATAGATAATGCTGATTACGCTAAACTGGCTTAAAGATTTTATTGATATAGAGGAAGACCCTTACGAGCTTGCAGAAATCCTCACAAATGCAGGTCTTGAAGTAGAGGCTGTAAACCCGTTGGCGGAGGGCCTGGACAATATAGTAGCAGCCAGGATCCTCAAAATAAGGGAGCATCCGGATGCATCAAGGCTCGTGCTTTGTGACGTAACCGACGGCAGCGCTAATTATAATATAGTATGCGGCGCTAAAAATATGAAAGACGGTGATATTGTGACGCTTGCAAAGATTGGCGCAAGACTTCCGAAAACTGCAAAGTTCCCGGAGGGCATTAAAATTAAAAAGTCAAAGATCAGGGGTGAAGTGTCAGAAGGGATGCTGTGTGCAGAAAATGAGATTGGCCTGGGAGAAGACAGCGAGGGTATAATGATTTTAAATGAGCAAAACCCTGCTTTAGGCTCCACAATTGTTGAAGCTCTGGGGCTTGATGACTGGGTCTTTGAGCTTGCGATAACCCCAAACAGGCCAGACTGTCTTAGTGTTTTGGGCGTGGCAAGGCAGTTGTCTGCGGTGCTTGGCAGGAAGATAAAATATTCTAAAAACGATTATGAAGTTTTTGAAATAAGCGAAAATAGTAATTTAACAGTCGAGATAAAAGACGAAGTCAGGTGTCCGAGGTACACAGGCAGGTATATAGACAATATCGAAATACGAGAATCACCCTGGTGGATGAGGCAAAGGCTTGCTGCATGCGGAGTCAGGGCAATTAATAACGTAGTAGATATAACAAACTATGTGATGCTTGAATACGGTCATCCCCTACATGCGTTTGATGCTAAATTTTTAGAGGGATTGAAAATTGTAGTAAGAACGGCAGAGCAGGGTGAAAAAATAAATACTCTTGATAAGACCGAGAGGGAGCTTGCCACTGAGGATTTGCTCATATGTGATGCGGGCAAGCCGGTTGCGATTGCGGGAGTCATGGGCGGCGAAAACTCTGAAGTATCTGCAAATACTGCTTCGCTTGTGCTTGAATGCGCTTATTTCGATCCTGTATCTGTTAGGAAAACATCAAAAAGGTTAAAGCTTTCTACAGAATCTTCTTACAGATTCGAGAGGGGCCTTGACCCTGACTCTATAGACATAATAGTAGACCGAACGAGTTATCTGCTGTCTGCTTTGGCATCGGGAAGAGTTAATAAAACAATTGTAGATGTATATCCTAAAAAAGCCGAGCCTGTATCGATAAGCCTTAATATTAGTACATTAAATTCTTCTGTTGGCATCAAACTTCCAAAGAACAAAGTGGAAAAAATACTAAAATCCATGGATGTTAAAGTAGAAAAATCCGAAGGCAATGTATTGCACTGCAAAGCTCCGATTTACAGGGTTGATCTTACAAGGGAGATAGATTTAATTGAGGACATTGCCATAATTTACGGCTATAACTCGGTTCCCGTAACACTTCCGCAGGTTTCAGTAAAGAGTGATATAAATACCAAAACCAGTTTTAGCTCTATAAGGGAGATTAAAAAATTTCTTGCCAACGCAGGATTTAGCGAAGTAATAAACTATAGTTTTTCTGACCCTGAGGCTCTACAGATGTTTTCAGACAAAGCCGGTATTGATCTTCTAAATCCACTTACTACTGAGCAGTCTCGTATGAGAACTTCTATAATTGAGAGTGTGCTGGATAATTTTAAGAGAAATCTTAATAATCAGGCCACGGATATAAAACTATTTGAAATTTCAAGGACTTATGAGAGCTTAGAAAACTGTATAGATGAAAGAGTTAAGCTTTGTATAGCAGCATCGGTTGAAAATGAAAATGTGCTATGGGATAAAAGAGAATTTGATTTTTTTGATTTGAAAAATTTGGTTATGAATCTGGTTTCATTTTTAAAGCTGAATGAAAAAGTAAATCTTCAAGAGAGTGTTTCTAATATTGCATTCGTTCACCCAGGCAAATCAGCTTCGCTGATTCTGGATGATGTACAGATTGGATATTTGGGATATTTGCACCCTGAATATTTATCGAGACTCGACATAGACACTAATGTAATTGTGACTGAGATTAATCTAAGCTCACTTGTTGAGTCAAGTGAAGCAAGGGTAAGCAAATTTTCATCCATACCGAAATTCCCATATACAAAAAGGGACTTGTCTTTAATAGTAGATAGTAGTATAAGTGTAAGTAGAATATTGAATGAAATTGAAAATACGCAAAACGATCTGATAGAAGATGTAAGGATATTCGATGTTTACTCTGAGGGCGACCTTGCAGACGCNNCAGGCAAATCTTGTACAATCTTCTACATTTGATAAACTAAGTAAAAGCTTAAATGCGCGTTTGCGTTCCTGATAACTAAAGAGGTGTGGGTATGACGAAAAAAGAGCTGGGAGAAGTACTGCATTCAAGGATTGGGCTTTCCAAAAGGGAATCGTCGGAAATAGTAGAATTTTTCTTTAATAACCTAAAAGAAATACTGAGCAGCGGACAGTCTATAAAACTGCCGAGGTTTGGAAGCTTCAGAACTCAGAATAGAAATGCCAGAAAAGGCAGGAACCCCTCGACTGGAGAGGATATTACTATAGGCGAGAGAAAGGTTGTAGTTTTTAAATCAAGCAGATTTTTGAGGGATGCTCTGAATTCCGATTGATTTTTCTGAATGAGTAAGCTTACAAGTTCTATAGAGCGGAACTTCCTTGCGGGGTTACTGGTGCTAATTCCGTTTGGCCTGACTCTATTTGTAGTTTATAAAATTAGCCTTTGGGTAGTTCGGATAATAAGTTTTGTGCCTGCCAAGTTCATAGAACCCCTTTCAGTAATACCGCAGCCTCTATATCAATATGTGACTTTTTCCATAGGACTTATAGGTGCGCTTGTTATTATTGTTTCGGTGGGCATAGTTGCAAGACACTATCTCGGCGGAAAATTGCTAGGCTTTGGTGAGGGCATAATATCAAAGATTCCGTTTGCAGGAACCATATATTCTGCCTCTAAGCAAATAATCGAGACGGTGCTATTCAGTACGGGGTATAAGGGATTTAAAAGGGTTATAATGTTGGAATTTCCTAGGAAAGGCATATTCTGTCTTGGTTTTGTTACGGGAAATGTTTCAAATCAGGCAAGAGACGATACCGACAAGACGCTCCTTAGCATATTTGTTCCCAACACTCCTAATCCAACGTCGGGTTACTATCTAATGCTCCCGGAAAGAGAGGTTCAGGAAGTATCAATCTCCGTGGAGGAGGCCTTTAAGGTAATAATATCAGGGGGGCTTGCGTCAAAAGATCTTGAGCTTATTAAACAAAGTAAGACAGACGTTAACAAAACATAAACTGCTCAGCAAAAATGATACGATTATTGTTGGAGTATCCGGCGGTGCAGACTCGGTTTTTCTATTAGATGCGCTCTCACAGCTGCAAGAATATAAGCCTAGGATTATTGCAGCTCATGTTAATCACTGTCTTAGGGGTAAGGAATCGGACAGGGACGCGGATTTTGTAAAAAAAGTATGCAACGACAGGGGGTTGGAGTTTGAACTGCTTGTTGAAAACGCTTCTGCAATTAAAAAAGAACTGGGTAAGGGAATAGAAGAATCAGCAAGGATAATTAGATACAGGTTCTTTGATGTCCTTGCCAAAAAATACAATGCAGACAAAGTGGCCACAGCCCATACTGCGGACGATCAGGTTGAGACTGTATTTATGAGACTTATAAGGGGGGCAGGTCTTAGGGGGCTGTCAGGTATTCCTTTTTGCAGGGAGCCGAATATCATAAGGCCGCTACTGGAAATTTCCAAAGATGAAATTAAAGATTATCTAAATAAAAAAAATATTAATTGGGTAGAGGATTCTTCTAATGCAGAGCTGGATTATTTTAGAAATAAAGTCAGGCATAAGCTTGTGCCGGTTTTAAAAGAGTTAAATCCTAATATTACGGAGAATGTCCTAAGGACATCCCTGCAGTTTTCTGAAAAAGACTCATTTATATCTGAGCATACAACCAGGCTGTTTGAAAAAATATTTAAGAAAACCAAATCTGGTTTCTATACTGCAAGCCTTAAGAAATTTTCTAAAGTTCACAGATTCATTCAGTTTTCTTTACTAAGAGAAGCAATAACAAGAGTAAACAATAACCTTCTTAATATAGATTTCGATCATATAGAGGCGGCCCTTGAATTATTATCCTCTAAAAAGATTTCAGGTGAAATTAATCTTCCAAATAATCTAATAGTCGCAAAGAGTTACGATGATTTCATCGTAACAACAAAGACAGCAATTAATCCCGGTTATTCGTATGAAATTTATGATTTTGGTGATTATGATTTTGATCACGTTTCTTTTAGCATAAAAAAAACAAAGGCAAAAAAGCTTGATGTTGGCAGTGATACTGCGCTTCTTAATCCTAAGAAAGTAAAGTTTCCGATTGAAGTTAGGAACTTCAGATCCGGTGATAAGTTTACCCCCTTCGGAATGAAGGGAGAGAAGAAGCTAAAAGACTTTTTTATCGATGAAAAAATCCCAAGGTATCTGAGAAAGCTCTATCCGCTTTTTATTATTAACGGAGAAATAGCCTGGATCGGCGGACTTAGAATGTCAGAAATATTCAGGGTCAAAGCCAAAGAAGCAGTCATAATTAATTGTGATCTAATCTAGAAAAATGAGTAATGATATAAAGAAATTCTATGTAAAACCATTAACGATTCTAAAGTGGAGTATTCTGTCAGTCTTTATTTCAGTGTCAGCTTTTTTGTTATTGGATATAGTTGTTGAGTTTTGTTAGGTAATAACCAAGTTTTTAATTATTTGATAAATAAGTATTCATCTGACGATTATCTTATTATTTCATTGTCTGTGGTTATTATAGGATACATTTTTTTTCAATTTAATTTCACTATATCTATGGATAAAGAATATATTGCCGGGATGGCAACCTCATTTATTAGAAGAAGATACAATATGAAAGACTTGATAGTTCACCAAGGAAATCGTTACTATCTAATACTTAAAAAAAGAAATATTGATTGGTTTAAAATGTATGTACCTAAATTTTTAGACAATTACGATGATTGCTACAAAATGATGTCTAAATATATAGATTTAGATGGGCAGCAGCATTAATCAGTCTATATTATTAGATCACCAAACTCGCCGCGCCCAATATTCCGGCATCGTCTTTTAATTTCGACCTGTCTATTTTTAGTTTATTGTAGGGACCAATGAGGGTATTCTCTTTCACAGCTTTCTTTGTCGATGGTATGAAAGTCTGCCAAGCGCCGGCTATCCCGCCGCCTATTACAACTATCTCTGGATTTAGGAGGTTTGTGAGTGTTGATATTCCCAACCCAAGAGCCGTCCCGAACTCTTCCCATAGTTTTTTAGAAAATCTGTTCCCATTTTTAGCCTCTTTGAAAAATAGTTCTGGAAGCCTGTCCTCATGGGTGGATTTAATTTTTTCTAAAAGATTTTTGTTAATTCTGTTTTCTTTTATTCCTTTTTTTATTTTAAGCTTCATACCCGAAAGAGATGCATAACTTTCTAAACAACCCCTGTGTCCGCAGTTGCATTTGTTTCCTCCGGGGTAAATTTTAATATGCCCAATTTCTCCTCCCATCCCGTGTGCACCGTTCCATAACTTTCCGTCCAATATAATTCCACCACCCACACCTGTACCAAGAGTAATCATAATTAGTGTAGACAATCCTATTCCGGCTCCATATCTATACTCGCCCAGAGCGGCACAGTTTGCATCATTTTCAATAAAAATGGGTAGCTTGGGTTTGATTTTATTCTTAAGAATCTTCCGAATCGGATAATCGGCAGCGTTTTTTATATTAGGTGCCTGTGTAATGACTCCATTTTTAGCATCAATAATTCCGGGCATTCCAATTCCTATTCCTGTAATTTTATAGTCTTTTCGAAGAGAATTAATTAAGTTAATCATGTTATCAATGAGGTTGCCTATTCCAATATGAGCATCTGAGCTTACACTGTGTCTCATAAGGATTTTTCCTTTTGAATCGACCACAGCACCTCTTAAATTAGTGCCGCCAATATCTATGCCTATTACATGTTTGCTCATTAAAACAAAACTACACTAAATCAAGAATTAAATAAAATCTATTTACAATATTAGTTTTTTATATATTATAAATAGTACGTACTAGTTAGTCCTAAAATAAATATTGTGACGAATAAAGAAAAAATATTGCGAGCTGCTTATACAATGATCTATAAAAACGGTTACGGGCAGACAAGCGTAGACGAGATAATCAGAAGAGCAGGCGTGTCCAAAAGCAATTTTTATTATCATTTTAGAAACAAGCAGATACTGGGTCTTGAAGTTTTAGAAATGAGAATAGACAACTATGTGTCAGAAGTACTCGATAAAACCTTATCGAATGAAAACTTAAGTCCTCTCAAAAGACTGAATAGCTTCTATGATAAAGTTATCTCCATACACGAGGATGATAAATGCAGGCACGGATGCCCATTTGGGAATCTTGCACTTGAGCTTAGCTCTAAAAACAATAGTTTCAGAAAAAGACTGGAACAGTTTTTCGAATTGTGGAAACAGCAGATTCAAGACTGTCTGCGGGAAGGCGTGAGGATTGGAGAATTCTCAGACAAATTTGATACCGCAATATCATCTGAACTGATCCTCTCTCATTTACAAGGTGCGATTCTGATGACCAAAACATTCAAACGAATTAACCCTTTAGACAACGGCTCAAAAGAAATAACAAATTTATTAAAAGCCACATAGCGAGGCTTTGAGGAGAATATACAAATGAGTGAATATATGCTTAAGAGCAATATCAGTGCGGATATCATGCACCTAAAGGAAATAAATCCCGATCTTTATGGTGCATGGATGGATTATCACAATAGCGCGTTTACCGATGGCGCTTTAACCAAGAAAGAAAAGGAGCTTATAGCTGTTGCAGCTGCACATATTACCAGATGCTCCTATTGCATCAGATCAAGGGTAACTATCAGTAAGAAGCACAGCGCATCTGATGAGGAAATTTCAGAAGCCATATATGTTGCGATGAGGTTTGCAATGGGCGCTCCTTATGCTTATACAAGTATGGCCTTTGAAGCCTGGGATGCCCTGGAAAATGATATACCGCTTACTGAAGGACATTTTTTTAAGAAAAATATTGCACACGAGATAAAATGTTTTTCTGATGCAAGTGCAGATATGGGTGATAAATTTAAGGAATTTACAAAAAAGGTATTCGCCGATGGCGCTTTATCAAAGGATTTTAAACGCGGTCTGATGGGTCTTTGCTGTGCTAATATGACAAGATGTCCCTATTGTATAAGGGGATGTGCAAAAGATGCAAAAGCCGCCGGATATTCTAAAGAGCAGATTGCTGAAGCCATGAATGTGGGTATGGTGATGTCAGGGGGAGCATGTTACGCCCATAGTAGTGTTGCAATGTATACACTTGATGGTATTAATGAGAAGGAACAGAAGAATACAGGTTCATAGTTTAATAAAGTAAATCATCGTTAAAGAACAAGCCCCTTTAATAATAAAAGGGGCTTTTTTGTTTGTTATTTTATTAGAAAATGAAAGTAAGAATAAACAGATACATATCAATGTGCGGCTATACGTCGAGAAGAAAGGCCGATGAACTAATCGACAGGGGGATGGTCTTTGTAAACGATACACTTGTTAAAGAACCAGGGCTTAGTGTTGATACCGAAAAGGATAAGGTTAGGGTTGAAGATGAAGAGCTCATCTTTGAAAACAAGAGATATATTCTTCTAAACAAACCCAAGCTTTACTTAACAACACTTGAAAATAACGAAGATGATAAAAATACAATCGTGGATTTGATAGATGATATAGCAGAGAGGGTTTATCCGGTCGGAAGGCTGGATTATGATGTAGAAGGACTGCTGTTTCTAACCAATGATGGTGAAATTGCGCATAAGATACATCACCCAAGCTTCACGGTTCCAAAAGAGTATGTATGTGTATTAAATACAAAAGTTGGCTTTAAGGACTTAGAACGGCTGAGTAAGGGGGCAGAGCTTCAGGACGGATTTGTAAAGCCTGACAGCATAAAAATCCCCGGAGACAATAAATCAAGTAATCTTGTTGTAATCAAATTTCATGAGGGCAGGAATCACCTTGTAAAAAAATACTTCTCTCATTTTGGATACAAGATTATAAAACTAAAAAGGGTTTCCATTGGCCCCTTAAGTCTTGGTGATTTAAAGAAGGGTGAGTGGAGGGATCTGTCCAAAAAAGAAACTGCAGCCCTTTTTGATTATTTTACCTAAAAGGCACTAAATTTAGTGATAACGCCGGAATTTCTTTTATATATCGGGGAAGGCCTTGCACTCAATATAAAAGTCTGCCTTATTGGAATTCATATTATAGACTTTCCTGTATTCGTCCTGATATATTAGTTCTACAGCCGACCATCCTTTATAAAAAGCCTTATCTTTATCCCTTTTTAGAGTAGGGTTAGTATCAATATCCGTTTTTTGTGCAATAGCCGCCGGATCAATCTTTCGCCTGAACACATCGGTTCTTATCTCACCTTTTGGAATAGAGAATTGGCGCCAGCTCGATGCATACCCGTTATCTCCAACCAGTCTGTACTTTACAGGAAGATGCTCGGTTTTATACATGTTTACGCCCGCTATGATTTGCATTTGAAAGGTTAGAAAAAGGGGGCATTCAGTGTCTAATATTTCTTCCGGTATCGCTTTTAATTTTAGACTTTCTACTATGTTTATCGAAAAGCTGTTTTTGGTCTCAAAACCAAAAATCAGTAAAAAAAACAATATTACGTATGAATATTTTTCTGCTCGCATTTATATCACCTGTTTATAGAAAATAGATTTGATTAAACTAAAGTATAATATTTTAACTAATAACTCCAAATATTTGTTTTAAAAAACTTTTGCAAATTTAAAAATTACAAAATGTTCGTTGTTATTTACCGCTCTTTAAGTTACTTTTCTTTGCTCAATGTTTATTACGTTTGAAGGGATCGAAGGAAGCGGGAAAAGTACCCAGGCAAAACTGCTAAGTGAGTATCTGTCTGCAAAAGGCTTAAAAGTGAATCTCACTAGAGAGCCGGGCTGGGGAAAGCTCGGGCAGATAATAAGAAATGTTTTACTGGATGACAGGGAGATAAGCCTCGAACCTTTTGCCGAGCTTTGTTTGTTTTGTACTGACAGGGTAAATCATGTAAAAGGTTTTATAAAACCCAGGCTGGACAGTGATGAAATTGTGATCTGCGACAGGTATAATGACTCTACGCTTGTGTACCAGGGTATTGGAAGAGATAACGAAAAGGATCTGGTTGCGCAAATGGTTGTAAAGTCATGCCTGGAGGTTGTTCCCGATATAACTTTTTTATTAGACCTCCCGGTGCAAAGAGGCCTTGAGAGGATAGAATCGAGAAAGGATAAAACAAAGTTTGACTCTGAATCCGTTGCTTTTCACAGCCGGGTAAGAGATGGGTTTTTAGAGTTGCAAAGAGAGCAGCCTAAGCGTATAAAATTGATTGATGCAGACAGTGAAGTAGAAAAAATATCTGAACAGATAAAAAATATTATTGATGAGCATTTAACTAAATAGAAATTACAATGAGTCTTTCAAATATAACAGGACACGATTTCCAAAAGGAGTTTTTAATAAAGTCGGTAGAAAAAAATAGAGTGGCCAGTCCCTATCTTTTTTATGGGCGCGAAGGTATAGGGAAAAGACTCATAGCCATAGAATTTGCTAAGCTTCTAAACTGCCAGAGACAAGTAGACAGGCTCTCTCAAAACCCTGGACATGAATGCGCATGCGCCTCGTGTTTAAAAACTGAAAGCGCAAATCACCCTGATGTGACTCTGGTAAGCCCCCGGGATTCTTCAGAAATCAAAGTAAAACAGATAAGGGAGCAGATTGAGGATTTAATCTATTTAAAGCCTTATGAGGGCAAATACAAAATATCAATCATAGATGATGCGGAGTCTATGAATATTAATGCTCAAAATGCCTTTCTTAAGACTCTCGAGGAACCTCCGGCTGATGCGGTGATAATTTTGATTTCATCAAAACCACAGTATCTATTAAAAACCATTACTTCCAGATGCCATAGCCTGGAGTTTTTTAGAATGAATGACGAGGCAATAGAAACTGCAATCAAAGCAAAATCCGAGCTTTCTGCTCAGCTAAGGGGGATTGCAGTCAGACTGTCTCAGGGAAGTCTGTCAAAAGCCTTTATGCTGGATGAGCAGCTCATATCGGAGCGAAAAAGAATTATTGAGAGCATTTCAGAATTACATAGTGATAATCCTGCCAGTCTCCTGGAGTTTGTAGATTCCATAGCTAAAGATAAGACATCTTCTGATTTGGAATACAAGATGTTTTTTGAAACCCTGTTTTTGTGGTTAAAGGACATATTGTATTTGAAATCAGATATCGATCGGAAAAATCTGGTACACGGTGATTTAACTGAGATTTCGGCGAAGTTTTCGGAAATCTGGTCTGTAGACTATATACTGGAGTTAAGAGCATTTTTGGAGCAGGCCTGGGATTCACTGCTTTTTAGAAATGTGAACAAACAATTTGTTTTGGAAAACCTGGCTATTAAATTTGCAAAGGCTTAAAACCCAAAGGAAGGTATCTAAAAATTGAGTAAGTCATTTTACATTACAACCCCTATTTATTACGTAAACGATGTGCCGCACATCGGGCATGCTTATACGACAATTGCTGCAGATGTAATGGCAAGATATAAGAAGCTTTGCGGGCAAAAGGTCTTTTTCCTTACAGGCACAGACGAGCACGGCCAAAAGATAGAAAGAACCGCAAGGGAGGCCGGCAAGGAGCCCATAGAGCTTGCCGATGAAGTAGTGGTGAGATTCGCTGACCTATGGAAGGTGCTCAATATATCAAACGATGATTTTATAAGAACCACGGAGCAAAGGCATAAAGTCTCTGTTAATAAGATTTTTAAAACTATTCAGGACAAAGGGGATATATATCTGGGAGAGTATGAGGGCTGGTATGATGTTAGGGACGAGGCATATATAACCGATACTCAGTATGAAGAGTTTATGGAGATGCCGGAGGCAAAAAGACCCATTATCGAAAGGGTTAAAGAGAAAAGCTATTTCTTTAAGCTATCCGAATATCAGGACAGGCTTCTTGAGCACTACAGAAACCACCCGGAGTTTATAAGGCCCGATAACAGAAGAAACGAGGTAATAAGCTTTGTTGAGGGGGGGCTGAGGGATCTTAGCATAAGCAGAACCACGTTTTCCTGGGGGATTCCTATAGAGAGCGATACGGAGCATGTGATATATGTGTGGTTCGATGCACTTACAAACTATATTACAGCAGTCGGCTATCCTAACGATAAAGAGATGATGAATGAATACTGGCCGGCCGATTTTCATTTTGTGGGAAAGGACATTCTGAGATTCCATACGGTCTACTGGCCCGCTTTTTTAATGTCAGCGGGGCTTGAGCTGCCAAAGACCGTATTTGCTCACGGCTGGTGGACAATTGAAGGCGAGAAGATGTCAAAGTCACTGGGAAATGTTATAGATCCGTATAGGATAGCTGATGAGTTTGGAGTTGATGTGTTCAGATATTTTTTGCTCAGAGAAATACCATTTGGGCAGGACGGCGATTTTTCTAAAGACTCTGTTATTGGAAGAATAAACGGAGACCTTGCAAACGGTCTTGGAAACCTTGTAAGCAGAAGCCTTGGGATGGTAGAGAAATATTTTGACGGCCAGGTGCCAGAAGCTCTACAAGCAGCAAGTATTGATGAAAAGGTAATAAATAAATCTTCCGAAACCCTGAATCAATATGTGGGTTTTATGGATGAAGTAGCATTCAGCAAGGCCCTTTTTTCAATATGGGAATTCATTACATACGTGAATAAATACATAGATGATACTGCTCCCTGGAGTTTAGCCAAAAAAGGGCAGACTGACAGGCTTGCTGCGATCCTGTATAACTGCTGCGAATCAATAAGAATAATTTCCATTCTAATCTCTCCGTTCATGCCGCAGACAGCAGCCGATATATGGGCAAAACTGGGCCTGGATACGGATATAGTATCTAATGGAGTGGAGAGCGCAAAAGAGTGGGGACTTTTAAATTCCAAATCTAAGGTTGCCAAAGGCTCCAACCTGTTCAGTAGATATTAATACTTAATACCTCCAAATCGGTATTCTCTTAATGAGTTACTCTCAATACTAAGGTATGGTGTGCAGTATGTTGCGCAATAGGTGAAAAATTGTTCATGCAATTTTGCCCTGGTGATTCTTTTCAGTTTAAATAATATATTGTTTACAGTACGTTTAGTTATAAGCGGTGTGCTTATATTTACTACTTTTACGCCTAACGCTGATGATGGTGATGATTGAAGTACGGTTGTGGACAGCGGCAGAATTTTTTGGGATTGATTTTATTACTGGACCGGCTTCACTGTTTAGGATTCCGGGTGGAGATGCTATTATAGGTGAAAATACCAGTATAGCTGGAATTAGAGGTGGTGAGGGAATACCTGCTCCTCCGCAACTATCCTACAGCAGTACAGGTAGCGTAACTATGAGCCTTGCGTTTTCTGGAAGTGGTTTGACCGGAGGGGCAGAATTTTTTGCTTTGGGAACTTCCAAGACTACCTGCTTCTACTCAGTCGCTCTATTGGGAAGAGGTAATATAGATTATAATATTGTGGAGATATAATGATAAAAAAGAACAAACAGCGGGGTTTTACCCTAGTGGAAGTCCTGACAGTTGTACTAATTCTTGCGGTGTTATTGGCGCTCGCCGGGGGATTGTCCACGGAAGCGGGGTACCGGAGGGCTGTTGATTCCGTTACAACCCGTGTTGCGAATAATCTGCAGCTTACTAAACTGCAGGCAGCCAGAAACGGGGTGGAGTTTAGAACCAAGTTTGTTCAAAGTGGCGATGAACTTCAGTTGATAACAGAAAGGGGAGACAGCAATATTGACTCTACCGTTTGGAGCATAAATGAAACCAGCGTATTGAGTGTAAAGGTTGATTCGTCTGTCGTTATATCTACAATCCCGTCATTTTTTGAATTTAGGCCTAATGGAAATGCTGATCCGAGCAGTGACGTAATTTTTCTTGCGGCCTCCGGGACAGATGTAGACAGGTGCGGCAGGGTAAACGTAAGCAGCCTCGGCAGGATAGCGACTATACAGGGACACTGGAATGGTACAAGCTGCAGTCAGGTGTCAGATGAATAATCTAAATTATTACGATTGAGGTTAAGAGATTAATTAAGACTAGGTATTATATCTTTGTTGCGCTTAGAATAACCAGATATATTGGCTGGGTTATCGCACCACTGGTGTTTCTAATTGGTTTAATTTATTCAAAAAGCAGCCCGTCTGTTCTTTCCTCTATTCAGATTTTATTATTTTCCTTTCCATATGCTATTTTCTTGTTCGGCATAAATGATATTAATGACTATGAATCTGATAAATTAAATCCAAGAAAAAAGTCATATGTAATTACACGTGAGGTCAAGAGGCTTATTTTTTTAGTTTCTATATTAACTTCCGTTCTATTGATTTTAACTTCGGTACTTACTCTAAATATACAAAACATAGTTTTAATCTTGCTTATCATACTAATATCCTACTTATACTCCTCGGGCCCTTTCAGGTTCAAAGAGCTGCCCTTACTAGACTCTTTTTCTAATGGTCTGCTGTTTTTCTTGGTGTTTGTCGCGGGGTTTAGCTATGGCGGGTCTGTAGCAGATATCCCTGTTAAAATATATTTTGTCGCCTTTTGCGTAATGGGAATACATGCATTCGGAACTGTTTTGGATTATGAGGTTGATAGAAATGTGGGTCACAATACGTTTGCCGTATACTTTGGAAAAAGAATTCCTCTGTTTTTTTGTTTAATCGCATTTTTATCATCGTTTTATTTTGCCGGTATCGGTAGAAGCTTTATTAATTATTATTTTTTGTATTGTGCCACACTAACGTTGGCAGCACTTACAAGACCTGTACAGAAAATTACTCTAAGCTGCTTTAAATTGATTTTTGCAGGGTTTATTGTTACGTCTATAGTATTTTTAGTGACATACTAAACATTTGCTGAGAGCATGTTATCATAATAAGCTTAATCTTAGAAAAAGGAGTATGTTTATATGGCGGTAGTATTTGTAAAAAGCGGAGAAACAATTGACAGTGCGCTGAGACGCTTTTCAAGCATGATTAATAAAGAAGGGATACTCTTTGAGCTTAAAAAGAGAGCCTATTTTGAAAAGCCCAGTGAAAAGAAGAAAAAAAAGCTATATGCAAGTAAAACTAAACAGAAAAAAAAAAATTAAGAAGAGGTAATCAATGAGGACTTTTTCTTTAGCAGCTTTATTCTGCAGCTGTTTGCTATTAACGACTTCGTGTTCGTTTGGTGAAGATTTAGAAAAAGAAGTAATAAATAAAGAGCAGAATAGCCCTAGAAAAATTCAAAAACAAAATCGCGGTAATACCGGCAGCGCTGATGCCGATCTGCAAAGTGATTATGCAGATAACCGATATGCCCAGCTTGATACTGATGGTGGAATAAGGCTTCCGGTCTTTGAGAGTGTTTCTATAGAACCTGCTGAACAGGACGGAGAAAAAATATTAAAAGTGTTGATTTCTCTTAAAAACGGCGCTCCGGAGGATTTTAGTCTTACTTATAAATGGTTTTATAAGGATGAAGAGGTATTTGGAGAGGTTGACAATTATCTTGTTTGGAAAGAAGAATATAAAAAAGGTGATATTGTTAAAGTACAGGTAGTTCCGCTAAATTTGCCTGATGACAGTCTACTTGTTAAAGAGAGTGTATTTACTATACCAAATTTGCCCCCTGTCATTACTTCAGAGCCTCCCGCGGAGATAAAGGGCGAGAACAAACTGTTTGAATACAAAGTGGAAACTGAAGACCCGGATGGGGATGAAGTTGAAATAACTCTTAAGAAGGCTCCTGCCGGGATGACAATAGAACCCGCAACCGGCCAAATCAAATGGGATTTTACTGAGGCAGCACCGGGCAGCGAGATTAGTATAGAAATTATCGCAACCGATACTGCCGGCGCTAATTACTCTCAGACTATTACCATGACTATTCCCGAGGGTGACGGAACTGAGGGAACCAGCCCTGACGGACAGCAGCCTCCTGCTTCCTGATAAAACGGTTTACAAAGAGAGCCTGTTTTTATACTATTTCCCTGCTAACACCTTAATTTCAAACTATTTATCATCACTATTTAGAAGTTAGGGTATCCTTTGTTTCCTATGACTAGATACGAATACTGCGTGGAGTTTAGCAATCTTTCCAAGTCATATTTCGATGGTGATAAGGAAATAAAAATCGTAGATAATGTGAGTGCGGGTTTCAGGGATAGTAAAATCACACTGCTTCTCGGCCGCAGCGGCAGTGGTAAAAGCACTCTGCTGAACCTTATATCAGGGGTTGATATACCGTCTGCAGGCAGTGTAGTTATAAACAACTCCACATTAAATAATCTAAGTGAAAACAACAGGACTCTTTTTAGAAGAAAGCATATTGGTATTATATTTCAGTCTTTTCATTTGATCCCTTCTCTTACCGTGTTAGAAAATGTTTTATTCCCTCTGGAGCTAAATAATATTGATAGTAGCAGTAATAACGAAGCAGCTACGGAATTGCTCGAAAAAGTTGGATTGATAGAAAAAGCGGATGTTTTCCCGGATACGCTTTCGGGTGGTGAGAAGCAAAGGGCTGCCATTGCAAGAGCAATTGTGCATGATCCCAAAATTATTCTGGCTGATGAACCTACGGGAAATCTGGATAACATCACAAGAGATCATATAGTCCGTATTTTATTTGATCTGGTTAAGGATAAGAACAAAACCCTTATAATGGCTACGCATAGTGAAGACCTGATTGTTTTAAGTGACGGGGCTTACTTTATTGAAAACCATAAGCTCAAAAGTCTGAAATAGATTTAGCTTAACAATAGATTTATTTTTTTTATTACTTTTATATGATTGCAACAAAAAACTTATTCAAAATCTCGCTAAATCATTATTTTAAACACAGGGTTCAGTCCGTTCTTCTGGTGGTTGGCATAGCTCTTGGTGTGGCTGTAATAGTTGCAATAGACATAGCCAACACAAGCGCTAGGAAATCTTTTAATAAGTCCTTAGGCAGTATTAGCAGTAACATTACGCACAGTGTCTACAGCGCAAATGAACGACTCGATGAACAAATATACTTTGACTTGAGAAAGCAGTTGGGATTTAAAAACATAGTCCCGATAATTGAAAGTGCAGTCTATATAAGCCAATTTCCAAAAGAGCAATTCCGTATTATTGGGATAGACCCATTTGCTGAAAACTCGCAGCTAAGCTTTTTGGAAGCCGGTAATATCAGACTCAATTCAAAATCCTTTGAGCTATTCTTGACTAAAGAAAACGGGGCAATTATTTCAAGCAGGCTTATGTCCGGGCTTGGCCTTAAAACCG
>JABAHS010128240.1_pt1 | contig 17234 bp, 17 predicted proteins | sample 7062111 | NCBI WGS metagenome assembly JABAHS01 (sample SAMN14534600, study PRJNA622989) | marine sediment metagenome | biome: marine biome [ENVO:00000428]; feature: marine pelagic biome [ENVO:01000023]; material: deep marine sediment [ENVO:00002113]; isolation source: pool of 4 deep marine... | reverse complement strand
CCACAAACAAGAACACTCGAATGATATTTTGCCTTCGCAATTTCTTATCTCGTAGTTCGTGGATGCCTTTATGTGTAAATGAGTTTATATTTTTGCTCATTTACTGTTTGACTTATTGACGTTTCACCCTTTCACGAGATTAGCGCCGGAGTATTGAGCTGCCGGACCAAGGTCTTCACTTATTCTGAGCAGTTGGTTGTACTTGCAGATTCTGTCTGTTCTGCAAAGTGAGCCGGTCTTTATTTGTCCGACGCCCGTGGCAACGGCCAGGTCGGCGATTGTGCTGTCTTCTGTCTCGCCGCTTCGATGGCTGATGACGGCCGTCCAGCCCGCTTTTCGGGCCATATTGATGGCCTCGAATGTTTCCGTAAGCGTGCCTATCTGATTTAGCTTAATCAATATCGAGTTGGCGCTGTTTAGCTTGATGCCTTTTGCGAGACGCCTGGTGTTTGTTACGAATAAGTCGTCACCGACCAGTTGGATTTTATCGCCGAGCTTTTTGGTAAGTTTGCTCCAGCCGGTCCAGTCATCCTCGGCCAATCCGTCTTCAATTGAAACGATAGGGAACTTATCCACCCATTTTGCCCAGTGCGCGATCAAGGCATCGCATGAGATTTTTTTCTTCGGGCTTGATTTGAAGAACTTGTAGCTTTTTGTTTTGCCGTCATACATTTCGGTTGCAGCAGGGTCCAGTGCAATTGCGATATCTTTGCCGGCTTTGTAGCCTGCTTTTTTGATTGCGGTCATAATGACTTCCAGGGCCTCCTCGTTGCTTTTGAGCATGGGAGCAAAGCCGCCTTCATCACCGACCGATGTGGCATAGCCTTTTTTGGCAAGTACGGATTTTAACGTATGAAAGACTTCCGCTCCCATCTGCAATGCCAGCGGGAAATTTTTTGCACCAATCGGCATAATCATAAATTCCTGGAAGTCGACATTGTTGTCCGAGTGTTTTCCGCCGTTTAGAATATTCATCATCGGCACGGGGAGTATATTTGCGTTGCATCCGCCCAGATAACGGTAAAGTGGCAATTGGGCCGAATTCGCAGCCGCTTTTGCCGCCGCTAATGAAACACCCAATATTGCATTTGCACCGAACCTGGCCTTGTTGGGCGTGCCGTCCAGTTCAATCATCAGACTGTCGAGTTCCTCCTGCTGCGTGGCGTCTATACCTACAACTTCAGGCCCGATAATTTCGTTTACGTTTTTTACGGCCTTTGTAACGCCTTTTCCCATATAGCGTTTTGCCTTTGTGTCGCGAAGCTCGATTGCTTCGTAGGCGCCTGTGCTGGCTCCGGATGGTACGGCCGCCCTTCCGAGCGAGCCGTCATCAAGCAGCACATCGACTTCAACCGTAGGGTTGCCGCGGGAATCGAGTATTTCCCTTGCCATAATATCAACAATCGTTGTGAACATCTTACATCCTTTCCTTTTTTTTATTCGAAAATCATTGTTCGATATTAATCATCGGTCATTTTTGGCAAGATTACAGAGTTTTTCCGCCCTCGTCAAGACAGATAGTCTGTCTGTGTGGAATTTTCCACCGGGACTCTAACGTGGCTTGATAGAGTGATTTCGTTTAATATTATATCTATAAAAAGATAATTTTCATGTCGCATTTTTGCTTTCGATTCGCTCTTAATAGTAGAAGCGCTTCGATTTGAATGTGGAGACCTTGCAAGGTGCAGTCGGATGCTGAATTAGTAAACGCCGTTTTAGGTGGCAACAAGCGGGCTTTTGAAGTGCTTGTGAAGCGTTACGAGCGTCCTATTCGTGCGATAGCGCTGGATGTTTTGTGCGATTATCATTTGGCTTCGGACGTATCACAGGATGCCTTCGTAACTGCTTATGAGAATCTGTCCGGATTGCGAAAACCGGCGGCCTTCGGGGCCTGGCTGATGAAAATCACTCGCAGGTGTGCAATTGATTGGGCACGCCGAAAACGAGATGGAACTGGTTTGGAATCAGTTATTCGGCCGTCGATCCACAATCCTGACGGTCATCTTGATGAAGAAAAACAATGGCTTTTAGCAGCAGTTGTAAAGCTGCCAAAGGGTGAGAAGCAGGTGATAATGCTTCGATATTTCTCCGGCCACTCCGTACAAGAAGTTGCTGATATACTCGGACGAAGTGTCGGCACGGTAACCAAGCAGCTTTCGCGGGCACACAAACGTCTGCGAAATATATTAGAGAGGTCAGAAAGATGACTATTAAAGAAACTTTCGAAGAAAAATTGGAGAAGTTAGGCCGGGCAATAGGTTCCGAAGACTCGCTCGTCGAGAATGTAATGAGCCGCGTTGAAACCGTGACATTTAGTGAATCAGGCAAAATTAATGATAAGGCCCTGGTCAGGAGAATTATTAAGAGTCCTCTTATGAAACTCGCTGCCGCGGCCGTGATAGTAATCGTGACAGTGTTGTCAATCACGATCCTGGACAAATCGGCGGCTCCTGCTTACGGTATTACCGACATGCCGGGATTATTTGAGCAGGCCAAAGTAATTCACATACAGGGATGGCAGTATTTTGGAGGACATAGAATGCCGAACGGCAAGAAAATACCGCCGGTGGAAATCGACAATTGGATCGACTTGGAAAACGGTCGTTCACGCCATACAGGGACCGGACTGAGCATCGATAAAAATGGTGTAAGAGTTACAATAGGCGAAACTATTTCAGATGGGCAATATCAGGTAAATCTGGACCACACTGAAAAAGATGTGACGTTCTTAAAGGTAAGCGACTACCAGCGAATGCTGAATGCGTATCTTATTTCAAAACTAATGTATGGACAGATGTTTAGTGAAATTGAGCAGTTGAAGAATTTCAGAAAGGTTGGCTGGGAACAAATTGACGAAGTTGTATACGATATCTGGCAAAGCGAAATGATACATGCCGTTACAGAACATGCCAACAGGTTCAAGTATTGGATATCTCCAAATAGTGGAAAACTGGACAGGGTTCAAATGTGGTCGAAAGCAAATAATGACCAATGGGAGTTGAACTATGACTATTGTGACATCGACTACGATGTAGAAGTTCCTGATGGAATTTTCGCAATGGAGATCCCTGAAGGCTATACATTGAAGAATACCATGAAAACAGCCATTCCTGAAGAACTGGGCAGCGGAGGGGGTGTTGGTTATGGTGACGATCACTGTAGTCTCAGGGCGGACACAAAGATAGGTTTTATAATGGGCGATGGCAGTGTAATTGTGGCATGGGGCAGTGAAAATAGCAAATCATACACACTGCAGGACGAGCTTTTCAAGGGGCTGGAATTCGGCGGGCCTCTGCCAAAATTACCGGTGGAGATTTACGGCCTAAAACCGGCCGGTGTGAGCAGCGATATAACCTACACAGGCTACCATCTGACCTACACTCAAAAGGCAGGCAAATTTATTGAATGGAGCCTCTATGTTCCGGATGGCAGGCCACCGGCAAGTGTCAGGGAATTGGGTTGTGACGTACTATACAGATTTAATCTTGACCACGAACCGAAGTGGAGAATAGGTCTTACCGTGGAATGCATGCCAATTGAGGTAGTCGAGGACTTTAACAGGTGGATTCTTGGTGCAATGGCTGAGCTAAGCGACGAGGGAAAAGCTCCGGAGAATATAACTTATGAAAGAGTACTGCGGTTAGCGGAGCAGATTAGAGAATCATTGGTCGAATAGAAAAGTGCTGAAATAACTAATGGGCCGGTCCAAATGGTTCGGGCTTTATTTCGCAGGAATCGAAGATTTTATTAGGTTTTACAGAAATTTTACAAAAAACATTGTAACTTTTGGGGCTGTATTACGTCTATACAGTATAGAGCAGGAGTTCGGTACCGCCCTCACGGGGGTAGATAAGGATTTTGTTGGTGTGGGCGGCTCCTCGGATCCTGTATGATACTCCTTCAATTGGCCGATCCTAGTGGGTCGGCCTTTTTTTCTGGGCAGGAAAGCCCCGGAAACGCCGTTTTTTGGGCTTTTACTTAACTTTTACAAAAAAACTATGTAACTTTTCAGGCTTTATCGCGTCTATATATATAGGAAGAGTTTACCGCCTGCATCAAAAAGGCACCGCCGCTTGGTTGCAGCGATGCAGAACGGTGGTGTCAGTTTTCCCTTGTTTGCTGTCGCAGACGTTAAAGGGGATTTTGATGCGGGATAAAACCATATGTCATCACCCTCCTCCGAAAGGCCGATACCTCTCAGGTCGGCCTTTTATATTGGCCTGGCTTGATAAGCTGGGAAAAAGTATTCAACGTTCTTGATTGTCCAGAGGCTGGAGATTATTATATTTGATAATGAGAATTCCGTTGACGAAATACGGTTGGCCGCAGGTATTTGTTTTTCCGGTGATTGTGCTTGCGGCAATGATTTTTTTTCCGCTGGCAGTATCGGCCCTTGGCGGATTGCCGCTATGGGCTATACTTTTGGTAGAAGTTATCCTGGCGTCTTTTTTTATATTTATTTTGGTATTCTTCCGTGATCCTTACCGAGATCCGCCTTCGGATACAAATCTGCTGTTGGCGCCTGCTGATGGCAGGGTAACTGATATTGAGATTGTAGAGGAAGATAACTTTATCGGCGGAGCTGCGCTGCGGGTAGGAATATTTTTAAGTATTTTCAGTACCCACATTAATCGCGCCCCTTGTAACGCGAAAGTCGAGAAAATCACCTATCGAAAGGGCCAATACAGGAATGCCGCAAATCCGCGATCCGGTCGGGTTAATGAGTCCAACAATCTGGATTTAGTCAGGACCGACGGTCCTCAACAGCGTTTGATTGTTCGGCAAATCAGCGGGGCAATCGCCCGGCGAATCGTCTGCAATGTGAGCGAAGGCCAGGTTTTGGCTGGCGGCGAGAAATTCGGAATGATAAAATTCGGTTCAAGGACGGAATTGTATGTTCCTTCCGGTGAAAACGCAAAGTGTCTGGTCGGGGTAGGGGACAAAGTCAAAGCGGGCCTGACACCTCTTGTAAGGTACGAAGATGTTTAGTGAATTGGTCGTTATATTGACCAACTAATTCTCTAATTTGAGTTATAGTTGTTAATTTTAAGCTTTTAGGTGACAAGATGACGAGATTAAAAACCGAAGCTGCCAAGGAGAGTATATTGCGGCGAGTGCGAAAGCAAAGGCTCAAGTACGTCACCGTTCTTCCTTCGCTAATCACAATTCTCAACGGAGTATGTGGTTTTGTGGCAGTTATTTTTGCCAGTAAAGGTGCCTTTGCGATGGCCGGCTATATGGTCCTGCTGGCAATGATTGCCGATATGCTCGACGGAAGGCTTGCACGAATGAGCAAGAGCACATCCAGCTTCGGCGGCCAGCTCGACAGCCTCTGCGATATGATCAGCTTCGGTGTGGCGCCGGCATTCCTGATGTTCGAGGTTTTACAGGAGTTCAAGTTGGCCGGATTTGCCCAGCTCAATGTCACTGTCGCCAGTTTTCTGCAGCGTTTCGTATGGCTGGCAGCGGCGGCCTATATTAGCTGCGAGGCCATTCGGCTTGCCAGGTTTAATGTGGAAAACGAGGAGGATGAGTCGGCGCATATGAGCTTTATGGGTCTGCCGGGTCCCGCCGCGGCCGGTGTGATAGTGAGCCTGATAATATTCCATCAGGAGACGCTGCCGGAGTTATTGACCAAAGGCTCCCGTGTGTTTGTTATTTGCGAAAACGCTATTATGTATACTCTGCCGTTTTTGACACTTGGGATTGCGGTGTTGATGGTTAGCAGGCTTCGATATCCCCATATCATCAATCTGTATATAAAGGGCCAAAAACCCTTCTCACATCTTATCTGGCTTCTTTTGGGCCTTGGTGTGGTTATCTGGAATATACAGGTAGCTCTGGTGTTGATTTTCTGCGGTTTTGCAGCAGGCAGTTTCGTGAAATGGTTGTACTACAAGGTAATCCGTAAGGGTGAACCCATTTTGTCCAGCCTTGAACAGGTCACAGAATGGGAATCCGAAAAGTAATCTCACTACCGGAATTAGAAACTTATCTGTTCGGGTGCGGAGTGGGATGCGAGATACAAATCGCGTTTTTTGGTTTTACTTACAAAAAGCGTGTCTACCGGATCCTCGAGATGCGTACTTATCTTTTTGGTGCACCTTTCATTTCCTGTTGCTTGGCCCCGGATTGGTTTATCTGGAAGTAGTGCTCGACGACATTGCACAGTCGCTGTAAAACGCTTCTGCCCTCCGGGCTTGCCTCTAATCCGACAAGCTGTATGCCAAGACAGATATTCTTGTTGTCTGCTGTCGGCAGGATATTTCTAATCTGTGCATCGAGTACCAACGGCTTTTCGTAAGGCATAGGTGTAAATGTGAGCCTGATAAACTGGCCTTTTCTGAAATCCGGTTTTTGGTCGGTTTTAACTGCGATCTGCGCACCGCCGGCAGAAATATCGACGAGCTTGCCCATGTAATAATCCTGTCGCTTTTTACCATTGTTTGTTTCGTCGCTGTTGTCCGGTTGCCTGGCCCTGTCACGTAGTATGTCTTCAGGGTTACACTTGAGTCCACGGTGCCACAGTAAAACGTTTACTTTCAATGATCTTGGCACATCAACACGAAAATAGCTTCTTCTCTGGACTATCTCGATTCGGCCCGGGACCGCCAGCACTATCGTTGGGCTCCGGCCCTGTCGGTTTGTACCTTTTGAAAGCTTGAGATCTACGACGGTTGAGTCAAAGACAAATTTGCCGTATCCGTACTTTATTGAGATGCCGACCGACTGATCAGTTTGTATATTTATGGGGTGTGGTTTTTCCTTTGGCCAGATCCCAATATTTAATCTATTGGCCCCAAGGTTGGTTAGCAGTACCTTTGTAACATGCCATTTATTGTCAGAAAGATAGGACATAATGGCCGGTACTTTTTCATCAATCGCAGTTTGTAAGATTTCCCTCGGCTCGGCCCCGTGCAGAATCATTATTTCGTTCATGTTGCCCCCCCAATTTCCTTTTAGAAACGTATCCTCCATGCCTTACAGCATTTATCACCTACGAATATGCTGTTTGTATTTAAAATATATGAATAATTCAGCAATAAGCAAAATGCCTGCGGGATGAAATCCGGGCTCTTGCTTTACTTTCCCTTGATTGTGGTACCAATCAGGATTACACCTTATGCGTAACGTCCCAAAAAAGCACGCAAATAAAAGTGAAAAGCTATTGAGTGGCCCCGTTTCGTAATTTGTAGTAAGCAGTGAGATGGATTTGAGAGTTTTCAGTTTTGTTTTCGGCGTTTTTTGTGTATTATCGCCGTCAAAATGGAAGGAACTTATAAAATGAGAAAATTAAAGATCGATAAAATGTGCCTGCTGGGCCTTGTTACAGTTGTTTTAATTGCTGCTCCTTTTGTAATTGGATGGAACATATTTGAGAATTCTGAAATTCCCAGAACGGCCTCCCGCTTATCGTATCGCCAGCCTGCCAAACAATGGACTGAAGCGCTGCCCATTGGAAATGGACGTCTTGGGGCGATGGTCTTCGGCGGCATCGAAGAAGAGCGGCTGCAGTTCAATGAGGATACATTGTGGACCGGCAAGCCGCACGATTATTCTCATGCCGGTGCGGCTGAGTATCTGCCGATTGTCCGTAAGCTGATATTCGAGGGAAAACAACGCGAAGCCGAGGCTCTGGCGATGAAGCACATGATGAGCGTACCGCTCCGCCAGCACGCATATCAACCGTTCGGCGACCTGCATTTACACTTCCCGGATGCGCAAAAAGCCGGCGATTATCGCCGTGAGCTCGATTTGGATACCGCGATAGCCGGCGTTACATACATTGTTGATAGCGCCAAGTTCACCCGCGAAGTCTTCTCCAGCGCCGTCGACCAGGTGATAGTTATGCGAATCAGCGCCGATAAGGACAGCCGTGTGAGTTTTACGGCGAAAATGAGTAGTCCTCAGCCGGACACTTCGACCGTTGTTGCCGGGAAACAGTTGGCGCTGCGGGGGCAAATGCGTCCGGACGGTCATCCTTCAGGTAAGGATGGAAGTTGTCTGCAATTTGAGGCACGGCTACTGGTTTCGGCTGATGGTGGTAAAGTTGAGGTCACAAACGAGGGTGTTGAGGTAAAAGGAGCTGATGCAGCGACGCTGTTGTTAGCGGCCGCCACCAGTTTCAGGAATTTTCAGGACGTAGGTGCAGACCCGGCGGAACGTTGCGGGAAGGTGATAAAAAGGGTTTCCGGCAAGAGCTATGATACTTTACGCAAGGCGCATATTGCCAACCATCGCCGCCTGTTCCGTCGTGTAGAGCTTGACCTGGGCACAACAAACGCAGCCAACCGGCCTACGGACGAGCGGATAAAGACGTTTGGAAAAAGCAATGATCCCCATTTGGCGGCCCTGTATTTTCAGTTTGGCCGCTATTTGCTGATTTGCAGTTCCCGTCCCGGCTCGCAGCCGGCCAACCTGCAGGGTATCTGGAACGATCAAATAAGGCCGCCGTGGGAAAGCAAGTGGACGACCAACATCAACACGGAGATGAACTACTGGCCGGCCGAGGTGTGCAATCTCTCGGAATGTCACGAACCGCTGTTCGATATGCTCGACGACCTCGTTGTATCCGGCAGAAAGACAGCGAAAGCGCATTATGGCTGCCGGGGATGGGTATTTCACCACAACACCGACCTGTGGCGGGGCACGGCACCAATTAATAATTCAAACCACGGTATATGGGTAACCGGCGGGGCATGGCTGACTCAGCACCTTTGGGAGCATTACCGGTTCACCGGCGACAGAAAGTTTCTCGCTGAGCGGGCGTACCCGGTGATGAAGGGGTCGGCACTGTTTTTCGTCGATTTTCTCACCAAGGATCCTGAGACCGGCCGGCTCATCAGTACACCCTCCAATTCCCCTGAGCAAGGTGGTCTTGTCGCCGGTCCCACTATGGACCATCAAATAATCCGCGAACTGTTCACCAACTGCATCGAAGCTTCTAAAATCCTCGGCATCGACGGTGACTTCCGGCGAAAGCTTACCGAGTTGCGAGGTCGGATCGCACCTAATCAAATCGGACAACATGGTCAGCNNCAATCAAATCGGACAGCATGGCCAGCTTCAGGAATGGCTTCAGGACAAAGACAATCCCAGGAACCGGCACCGGCATATCTCGCACTTATACGCGCTACACCCGGGCTACGAAATCACGCCGCTAAAGACCCCTAAACTGGCTGAGGCCTGCCGGGTAACACTCACGCACCGTGGTGACGGCAATGTAGGATGGAGCAAGGCATGGCAAGTCAACTTGTGGGCACGATTGGGTAATGCCGAGCATGCGTATGACAGACTTTCCGGTTTGATATCCGAAAACACCAATCCCAACCTATTCGACCAATGCTTTTCGGGCCGACCGCTTCCCTTCCAGATTGATGCCAACTTCGGCGGTACGGCCGGCATAGCCGAGATGCTGCTTCAAAGTCACGGCGGCGAAATTCACCTGCTTCCGGCATTGCCGAAGGCCTGGCCGACCGGAAGTGTCAGGGGTCTGTGTGCCCGCGGCGGTTTCGAAGTGGACATAGCCTGGAAAGATGGTAAACTCGCCGGCGGAGTAGTTCGTTCGAAACTCGGTTCCAAATGCAGAATCCGCGCCGGGATGCCCGTCAAGGTAGAATGTGACGGCAAGGTAGTTAAGACTACCATCCCCGAAGAAAATGTTGTTGAATTCGAGACAAAGGTTGATGGGATGTATATTGTTTCAGTTTTGTGATGTCGGCGGTAAGAGAGAACGAAGTTTTTCAAAGCGGCAGGCTAAAAACTGTTGAAATCCTCACTTTTTCGTTTTTCATTTTTCTTTTTTCACTATATTCTATTATGCGAAACCGAATTCTTGGAGCTTGATTATGGATGTGCGTAAATTAGGTTATACGGATTTGGAACTGNNGTTAGGCACCTGGGCAATGGGCGGCCCGTGGCTGTATGGCTGGGGGCCACAGGATGATGGTGAGGCGATTGGTGCGGTCCTGACAGCTCTTGAGAAGGGAATCAACTGGATAGATACGGCCCCAATCTATGGTCTGGGCCATTCCGAGGAGCTTGTCGGCAAAGCCCTGAAGCAAACAAGCCAAAAGCCGCTTATCGCGACAAAGTGCGGCCTGCTGTGGAGCGAACAGAACCACAGGATCCCCTGTCTCGAAGCCGAGAGCATTCGCCGGGAATGCCATACAAGCCTGAAAAAACTCGGAGTCGATGTGCTAGACCTATACCAGATGCACTGGCCGCAACCGGATGAGGATATCGAAAAGGGCTGGGAGGTAATGGCAAAACTGGCAGAAGAGGGCAAAGTGCGGTATATCGGCGTGTCGAATTATAATGTCGAGCAAATCAAGCGCGTCCAGAAGATTGCACCCGTCGCTTCGCTTCAGCCGCCATACAGTATGCTCCATCGTGAAGTGGAAGACGAGCTGTTGANNCGGCGTGGTTGCATACAGCCCCATGCAGCGCGGCTTGCTCACCGGTAAATTTAGTCAGGAACGTCTTGAGGCTCTGGCTGTGGACGACCATCGAAGAAATAATCCTGATTTTCAGGAACCGCAGTTTACCGCGACGCTGCAATTTGTTGACGAGCTTCGGCCCATCGCCGAACGCAACGGCAGGACATTGGCCCAGTTGGCTATTAGCTGGGTCCTTCGCCGGCCTGAGGTTACATCGGCAATTGTAGGTGCAAGAAATCCTGAGCAGATTGCCGAAACTTATGTGGCATCAGATTGGGATTTAAGCCGGGAGGATATTGATGAGATTGAGCAGTTATTAGTTAAAAGGCAGGAAAGAACGGCAGCTAAGTAAATTTTTCAGAGAGCAAAAATGGCAAAAGATTCAAAGTACCAAAGTTATGTAAGCCCCCTCGTTGAAAGAAATGCCTCACCGGAAATGGCTGAGCTTTTCGGGGCCCAGAAGAAATTCAGCACCTGGCGCAGACTCTGGCTTGAGCTGGCAAAGGCGCAAAAAAAGCTCGGTTTACCCATAAAACAGAACCAGATAAGCCAGATGACCAGGCGTCTTGAGGATATTGATTTCAAAAAGGCCGCTGATTTTGAAAAGAGATTCCGGCACGATGTTGTTGCTCACATCCACACCTTTGGGAAGGTAGCGCCAAAAGCGGCACCGATTATTCACCTCGGCGCCACCAGTTGTTACGTAGGCGACAATGCCGACCTGATAATTATACGTGAGGCGCTTCAAATGACGGCCGGCAAGTTGGCTGCGGTGATAAATCTGCTTGGTAAGTTCGCAAAGAAACATCGCGAGCTTGCGACAATGGGCTACACGCATTTTCAGCCTGCCCAGTTGACCACCGTAGGCAAAAGGGCCACACTGTGGTGTAATGAGTTTGTGATAGACTTGCAGGAGGTCGAGCATAGACTTGAAACATTGCCGTTTAGAGGTGTCAAAGGCACTACCGGCACGCAGGCGTCTTTCCTGGCGCTTTTCGAAGGCAAACACGGCAAAGTCAAACAACTCGACAAAGCGGTTGCAGCCGCGTTTGGCTTCAAAAAAATCTGCGTTGTCACCGGCCAGACATACCAGAGGAAAATCGATACGCTCGTAGTAAACTGCCTTGCATCCATCGCGCAATCCGCTCATAAAATGTGCAATGACCTGCGGCTGCTCGCAAACCTCAAGGAGATTGAAGAGCCGTTTGAAAAATCACAGGTCGGCTCTTCGGCAATGGCTTATAAAAGAAATCCGATGCGCGCAGAAAGAGTGACGGCCCTTAGCAGATTGGTGCTGAGTCTGGCTTCCAGCCCTGCTATGACGGCTTCCGAGCAGTGGTTTGAAAGGACGCTCGATGATTCAGCCAACAGGAGGGTGGTTATTCCCGAAGCATTTCTGGCCGTGGACGGGATTCTCGAAATCCTTGCTAATGTCCTTGATGGCCTTGTTGTCTATCCGAAGGTGATAGCGGCACACGTCGACGCCGAACTGCCCTTTATGGCCACCGAAAATATCCTGATGGCCGGTGTCAAGGCCGGCGGAAACCGCCAGGAGCTGCACGAAAAAATAAGGCTGCACTCGCACGCCGCCGCAGCGCAGGTGAAACAGTTAGGAAGACCTAACGACTTGATTAACCGCCTAAAGGCGGACATCGCCTTTAGAAAAGTCGATTTTGAGAAGGTATTGAATCCGAAAAACTACATCGGGCGGGCGCCGCAGCAGGTCGACGAATTTATAAAGACAATCGTAGAGCCGGTCCGAAGAAAATATCGCAGGCACCTGAACAGAAAAGTGGAACTGAAAGTTTAAAGAATAAGATGAATTTGAAGGATAAGGTGGCTTTAGTGACGGGTTCTGCCGGCAATGGTATGGGGCGAAGCATTGCTCTGACGCTGGCCCGTGAAGGTGCGAAAGTTGCTGTAAATTATCGTACAAGTAAAGATGAAGCGCAAGCCATAGTCGACCATATCAAAAGCCGTGATGGCGATGGAATTGCTATAGAGGCTGATGTATTTGAGGCCGAGGGCTGCAAAAATTTGGTGGATTCAACGATTGAGCACTTTGGCCGGATTGATATTTGTGTTGTCGGCCCCGGTGCAGGCTGGCATCCTGAACCTGTCGACAAGCTCGACTCATCCGCTGCGATAGAGGATGTTCAGCATGAGGTTGCACCGTTCCTGCACTTGATGCCCCACGTACTGCCTCAAATGTATGAGCGAAAATGGGGAAGAGTAATTGGTATTGCATTGTTACCTCCTTATGACTCACCCGCTTATTCTTATAATGTCGGTAAGGCCGCCAGAGTTCATGCGTTGCTCCAGGCGCGTGACCAGGCCTGGCGCAATGGTGTGACTATCAATATTGTTGGTCCTGGTCCTGTACCTGCAATCGAAAGCTTGGCCGAGGCTATCGAACAGTGCGACCATGGCCCCGCATGGCAAAAGCGTACTAATACCTCACCGCAGGATATCGCCGAAAGCGTCGCTTTTTTATGCTCTGATGCGGCTAACTTCATAACAGGATGCGTATTACCTTTTTTGTTTCATTAATGAAGGATAGAAACTTTAACAATCTTTTTCCGGGATAATCTATATGATGACAAGAGAAGAACTGATTAACCGAATAAAAGAAACCGCATACCTTGAGGGTGATTTTACCCTCCGAAGTGGAAAGAAAAGCAAGTACTATCTGGATAAATACCTCTTCGAGACCTGCCCTGATATACTCAGGGCCCTCGGCGAAGAATTTTCCAGATATGCAACCGACGATGTGACCCTGATAGCCGGGGCCGAACTTGGCGGCGTTGCCCTTGCGGCGGCTACGGCGATGCAAACCGGAAAAAACTGGGTAATCATCCGCAACAGCAAAAAAGGCTACGGTACCGGCAAGTTAGTCGAGGGCGTCTTAAAAGAAGGTGATGTTGTTCTTCTGGTAGAGGACATCGCCACCACCGGCGGTCAGGTCTGCGAAGCGGCCAAAGTTATCACCGAGGCAGGTGCAACCGTTAAAAAAATTGTCTGTGTCATCGACCGCAAACAAGGGGCCGGGGAAAACATTACACAAGCCGGCTATAAATTCGAAAGCATCCTCACCAAAGACGACCTTGGAATAAAAGACAAGGAATAATTTTCGCGTTGCAATTTGGCTGTTCCTTATGGAAACAACTATTGCAAATAAAAGAGATGAAATGAACGTAGGCTTGCGGCTTATTCTTTGTCTGCCGGCTGTTTGTATTTGGCTGGCAGCAGTTTACTTTGCCTTGAAATGGTTCGGCCATATGGCAGGAGGCACAATTACATACGGAAGCGGTGCGGCTGCCATCCTGGTACCGGCCTTAAGCGGCCTGGCATTCGTAGGTGCTTTAGGCTCCTTGGTCGTTGTTGCGATGACCTGTTTCGGCAAGGTGAGATTACGATGGCAAGTTCTTATATTTTGCGCAGGTCTAATTTTTCTTTGCTCAATTGCCGGCAATTAGCTCTTCTGCCGGAGAGATAGTTCTTCAAGCAATCGGCGTTATGCTTGCCCTTGGAAGTTTTAGCCATCCCTTCCTCTCGGCCAAAAATAATTTTGGCCAATATTTGCCTTTTTCTCTCTAATCCTTTCATTCATAAGATGTTATAAATCAGCAAATTTTTGAAAAAATCACTAAGTGGCATTGACAGGTATCTTGCAATGAGATATAGTATTTTAATGGGCATCGACTTTTTTGATAACCGGATCAACCAGCTTCGCAGTGTTTGATATGAATAACAGCTTTTTTAATAACTGGATCAGTCAGCTTCGCAGTTCTTCAAGCAATCGGTGTTATGCTTGCCCTTGGAGGCTTTAGCCATTTCTACCTCTCGGCCAAAAATAATTTTGACTAAAATCTGCCTTTTTCTCACTAATCCTTTCGTTCATAAGAGGTTATAAATTATAAAAATCGCCCCAAAGATTGTGGGAAAATTTTCAATGCCCAATTTACTGTGTTTACCTTTGTTGCTGAACCACAATAAATTGTGGCCAAAATCGTCAACCACACAATTTGGGGCAGTTACTAAATTACAAAAATTTTTGAAAAACCGCTTAGTGGCATTGACAGGTATCTTGTAATGAGATATAGTGTTTATTACTAGTAACAGCTTTTTCGATAACCGGACCAATCAGCTTCATAGTGTTTATTATTAGTAACAGATTTTTTGATAATCGGATAAATCAGCTTCGCAGTGTTTGATATGAGTAACAGCTTTTTCGATAACTGGACCAATCAGCTTCGTAAGGGTGTACTGGAGCTTTGCATATTAAATGATATCCGGAACAGAAAAATGTACGGATATGAGATTGTAAGGAGACTGCGGAAAATCGAAGGTCTGATTATCAGCGAAGGTACTATTTATCCCATCCTGAGCAGATTAAAACGTCAGGGCCTGGTAAAAACTTATATGCAGGAATCTCCCGAAGGTCCGCCAAGAAAATATTATAAACTTACACAACACGGCGAAGATATGATAATTCGGATGAACACCTACTGGCAGGCAATCACAAACCAAACAGATTCTATCAAAAATGGGGAAAAAATATGAAGAACTTAACCGAGGCCGCGCACAATCGCCTGGACAAGTATTTAAGCCAGGCGCGTGCTTCTCTGCACACCTGCCCAGGCGTTGATGCCGATGAAGTTGAAAGTGATATAAGAGCGCATATTGAAACAGAGCTCGACGGGATAGATGAACCGGTTTCACCGGACAATCTCGAAGCGGTTCTTGAAAGGCTTGGCAGCCCTACCCAGTGGGTACCCGAGGAAGAAATCTCCTGGTGGCGAAAGATGATACTACGGCTGCGCACCGGCCCGGAAGATTGGCGATTGGCATACATATCGTTCGGTTTGCTAATATTGGGATTTTTAATCCCGCCGTCTTTTATTGTATTACTACCTGCAAGTTTTATTATTGCACGGGCCGCATTATCAGAAGCGGAAAACCCTGAAGAGCTGAAAACGCAAAAATGGCTGATATATCCGTCCTTGATTATCGTTTACGTATCTGTGCTCCTGGGATTACTCTTGTGGCCTTTGGGACTTCTTTTCCCTTTGGCGGTAGGATTAGAGCACACCATAAGAGAATCCAATGTCTGGCTCGGCGATGACCTTTACTACTGGAGAATGGCTACGTCATTCATCATTGCCGGATTGGCTTTGTGGTGGACCATTTTAGGCTGCCTGCTTTTGAAGTGGAGGCGTTTTATTCAAATGCTGTTCAAACCTTTTACCGGCTGGTTCAGCCGAAAATGGGCCCTGATTTTACTCTTAATCGGACTTGCACTTATGATACCATCATTTGGACTGGGAATATGGTATTGGTTTGGATTGAGTTTTCTTGCCAGACTCCGATGACGAGGGTGAATTTCTGGGCTCCAACAACCGTAACATCACCGAGCGCAAGAAGGCCGAAGCACTACTGGCAGAGTCGTCGGTTCGACGGAAATGATGAATTTATGGGAAAAGTCACATCATATAATTCTTATGGAACTATAGTTTTTGTATCAGACGAATGATTCTTTTAGCTGTAAAGATTTTTGTGGCGTTTTCGATTTTTGTCCATGGAGAACCTGATGTTTTCATTTGAACCATTGATTTGTCGGCCCCGATTGCAGCGGGTTCGTTGGCGATGATCATATCGAGGTTCTTTTCTTTCAGCTTTTTCTCAGCTCGCGTTCGAATAGCTTTATCTTCGAGGGCAAAACCAACTACGATTTGATTTTTCTTTTTATTTTTTCCAGCCCATTTCAGAATGTCGGCAGTGGGTTTTAGTTTAATGGTCAAGGACTTGCCCGTTTTTTTGATTTTTGTTTTGGCCCGTTGTGCAGGAGTGTAATCAGCCACAGCCGCAGCCATAATCAGGCAATCGCATTGAGAGAAATATTTTTTGACTTCCTCGAACATCTCGGCTGCACTATCAACACCGACAAACTCGACGCCGACCGGGGGCTGTAAATCTGAAGCGCTGATAAGCGTGACCTTGTGGCCGGCTTTTTGAGCTGCACCGGCGAGGGCATAGCCCATTTTGCCGCTGCTTGCGTTGGTTATGAAGCGGACCGGGTCTATATATTCTCGTGTGCCGCCTGCTGTGATTAAAAGGTGCATTTTGTTGAGGTTTTACTTTTTTCTGCGTTTAATTTTGGATGCGATTTTTCCGATAGCCTTTATGATATCCTGCGGTTGCGACATTCTGCCGATCCCTTCCGTGCCGCAGGCAAGTCGTCCGGTTTCCGGGCCTGTTAGCAGAAAGCCCATCTTCTTTACCGTCTTTATATTTCGCTGAACGGCCGGGTTTGCCCACATGTTATTATTCATTGCAGGGGCCAAAAGTGCCACGCCCGATTCAATCATGGGCGAAGCTGCGCAGAGCAGTGTACTGAGCAAATCATCGCAGATGCCGTTTGCAATTTTACCTATAATATTGGCCGTTGCGGGCGCCACTACTGCAATATCAGCCCAGTCAACCAGGGCTATATGGTCGATTTCATATTCTCCCGTTGTATCCCACAAGCTCGTAAAAACCGGTGAGCGGGTAACGGCCTCGAAACTTTTCGGTCCAACGAGTTCGCAGGCGGCATCCGTCATCACCGTCTTCACTCCGGCACCGGCGGCGGTCAGCTTGCCGGCCAAATCGACCACTTTATATGCAGCGATGCCGCCGCTGACTCCCAGCAAAATATTTAGATTTTTGATTTTCAGATTTGTTTTTTTTGCGGGCATTATTAACTCGTTTTTTTCGACCGCGAAATTTTAGCTAAACGTATTTCATATTTAGCTT
>JABAHS010083766.1_pt1 | contig 17235 bp, 13 predicted proteins | sample 7062111 | NCBI WGS metagenome assembly JABAHS01 (sample SAMN14534600, study PRJNA622989) | marine sediment metagenome | biome: marine biome [ENVO:00000428]; feature: marine pelagic biome [ENVO:01000023]; material: deep marine sediment [ENVO:00002113]; isolation source: pool of 4 deep marine... | reverse complement strand
GGCTAACCTTTGACCAGGCTGGATTGCCCAGCTGATTCACAGCAGCTTATCTTGGCACACTCTCCAAAATGTCACTACGAAAGTTAGATTTGAAGAGTTGCGAAGGTTTTAAACATCAATCTTTGGCCGAAAAACGAATATTTTTTTAGAAATTTTTTTGCAAATTTGGGATCCAATACCTATCGTCGCCACGTATATTCTTGAGACCCTTTTCTCTGTCCCCACAATTGTTAATTTATTATAATACGCTTATTAGACCAACGTTGACGAACCACTAAGTGTGCCATAAGAAATGTTTGTGGTTTTCTGTGGCATATGCGATGGGCGGTAATGAATACGGTTAGAGTGTAACAGAAGGGATTTTGAGTAATGGATCGAAGGACTTTCCTGAAAAACATAAGCCTCGCGGCTTTGGGGTGCTCTTTTGCCCCAATCGGTTATAGCCGGGTTGAACACTCGGGGGCTTCTTCTGCGAAGACAAAGCCTAACTTTGTAATCATCTTTACCGACGATCAGGGCTATGGTGACCTCAGTTGTTACGGTTCAGAAACAATTCGCTCACCGCGACTGGATCATCTGGCGCAGGAAGGAACAAAGTTTACGGATTTCTATGCGCAGCCGGTTTGTGGACCTTCCCGCTCGGCCCTGCTGACCGGACGCTATCCCGTTCGAAGCCAGGGATGGTCAATGCCGGAAAGTGAGGTCACCTTAGCCGAACTACTGAAAACCGTGGGCTACACAACAGGCTGTATCGGCAAATGGGATGTCTCCAACCGCAGGGATATCAAAGGCCGGGTTCCAAATGATCAGGGATTTGACTACTACTGGGGAACGTTAGGTGCCAACGACGGCGGGGCAGTTAAACTCTATGAAAATCGTAGGCCTATAGGCGTTGACCGTGATATGGCGAGCCTCACCAAACGATACACCGACAAGGGTATAGAATTTCTGAAAGCAAACAAGGACAAGCCGTTCCTGCTGTATCTTGCTCATACCATGGCGCACTCAGTGATCGATGCCACCCCAAAGTTCAAGGGCAAATCAAAAGGCGGTCTTTACGGCGATGTGATCGAAGAACTGGATTATCACACCGGCCGTCTGCTCGACGCCATCGATCGGCTGGGACTTCGCGACAACACGTTGGTTGTGTTTACAACAGACAACGGCCCCTGGAACAACATGCAGGAACCACTCCGTAAGAAACACAAAGGCGCCGTTGCCTGGGGTTCTTCCGGTCCATTGAGGGAGGGTAAAGGCTCTACTTGGGAAGGCGGTGTCCGCGTGCCCTGCATCATTCGCTGGCCGGGACATGTACCGGCTGGCCGCGTCAGCAACGCTATCTTCTCCACCCTGGACTTCATGCCGACTCTCGCTAACCTAACTGGGTATAAGGTCCCCGCGGACCGGATCATTGATGGCGTGGATCAAACCGCATTGCTGTTTGGAGACAGTGAAAAAGGAAATCGAGACCACTTTTACTACTTCTGCAGAAACAACCTCCATGGGGTAAGAAAAGGGAAATGGAAACTCCTGCTGGCAAACCGCAAGAATTACTACAACTACGTGAAGGACACAGGATCGAATGAGATTGAGCTCTACGATCTGAAATCGGATATTGGTGAAAAGCAAAACGTGGCCGGGCAGAATCCCGAAGTAGTTGCGGAACTGCTCCGTTTGGCGAAGGCATTCCAGTGGCCTGCAAAACTGCCAAGCACCGACATCACTATCACTGTCAAAAAGAAGAAAGATCAATAAACCGATATGCCAAACATATGTTTCGGTAACAGGGGACAAAACAAAAAACGACTGCCTGTAATGGGTAACGGCCTCAATTAAGCTGTGATCAAAACTCATGGGCTCGCTGACATTATCAAATACACTGAAAGGGCTGCTATCCTTGCAAACCTCTGCTCCAACCGCATATAGGTGCCTGCACAACGCATCGCGGTCGTACTCAAGGGCGATATGATATCATTGGCCAACAAACCATCTGTGGGGCAATTCCTGGGCCGGCATGTGGCAGTCGGAGAATACGTAATCGCGCCGGATCATTTGAGAATTTTGAACTTCGATGCTACACAGATTAGAGTCGCTAGAAACACTACGACAATGCCCGCAATAGCAACCAGGCGGGCCGAAGTCCCGGGTCTGAACCTCTCGTCTTTGATAAGGCGGGTGACGCAGTAGTAGTTCAGTCCGTAATAGAGCGGGGCGATGCAAAGGCTCAAAAGGGCAACGTCCAGCACGAAGGCCACGGGATTCCTGCCTTTCAGGGCCACGAGAATCAGAAATGCGAAAGCAGCCGTGAAAAGTACAAATATCCAATAGAGCTTCATCCGCCACCTGGCTCTGATCTTCGGGAAGATGGTCGAAGCTGTCTCGGCGAAGGCTCGCGAGAAGCCGTCTATCACTGCGTACGCCGTGGAATACATCGCAGTGAAGGCTGCGACCATGAAAACGAAATACATCCAATAGCCGATGTTGTCGGTGTATATTTTCGCAAGGGACCGGGCAAATTCTGCTCCATCGATTTTATCGCTCGTTCCATGAAGGTAGATACCAGCCAGAAGAAGAAAGACTGTGGCGACGACAAAGGACAAGATATATCCCACCCTCATATCAGTTAGCGAGAGCCTGAATATCTCCCACCTCCGCGCCGAAGTCTCCACTGAGGCCAGGTCCCGATGCTTCTGGAGCGTCCATAGAGAGTGCCAGATCGAGACGTCTATTCCGGTGGGCATCCAGCCCAGGATCCCGGCAATAACGGCAGCCGAACCTGCCGGCACGGATGGAATCACGAAGTGTCTGAATTCAGCAGGATTAGGAGAGGCCGGGATGAATACAACGATTGTCGCCAGAAACAGGACCGNNCCAAAAAAAGCAGCACTGTTCCAATGACCAGAAGGGTGTAGAAACCATCAAAAGGTGCATGCCCTATAAATGTGGACAGAACAGCGGCGGCTATCCCGACAACGGCAGCCAGGACTCCTATACCCTGAGCTATCGTCCCGAGGAGAAGAATCCACAATGCCCATCCTTTTGGTCCCGGCATTCTGGCATACCCGGCGATGAGCGATTTCCCTGTCGCCGCAGCGTAGCGCGGGCCGAACTCAAAGGCGTGATACTTAAACAGGTGAGTCAAAGGCACGAGCCAAAGTAACTGAAATCCGAACAACCACCCCGCTCTGGGACTCATAACGAGATGACTGGCACCGATGGAGGTCGCCGCCAGAAGCAGCCCGGGCCCCAATCGGCTAAAAAAAGAAACCGTTCTTTTGACATCCGATTCACTCATAACATCGTGCCACCAAATCAATTCCGTCTAACGTCTGTGTATTCGACATGATACCAAGAGGGAAAGAATATCTCAACATCGAAGGGTGATTCCTCCTCTGTTTTGAGTGAGCCCTTAGTCTCAGGTTACTGGAGAAAAGGGCAAGACTCTTTATTTCCGCGGCACCAGGTTGGGTGACCAGGGAACCGAGGAACAAGATAATCCCGGTAACATTAAAGGACGTCAGGAATCCGTTAAGTTTCATTAGCGATATCCTTTTTAATGGGCGGATTTAATGGGCTGGAAAAAACTGCAATTATAGTATAGAATATCTTATTAGTAGATGTATCTTCTTTTTGGAAAGGCTAATGGCTAATATGAATTTCGAAAGTTTTTTCAATCCTAAATCCGTTGCGATGGTAGGCGTCTCGCACCACAAAGGCAAGGTCGGATATGAAATTTTGGCCAATATGATTGCAGCCGGATACGAGGGAGAAATATATCCGGTTAATCCCCAAGCCGACACGATTGAGGGATTTAAGTGTTATCCTGATTTGCAGTCTATTGGCAAGGTTCCCGAACTTGTAGTAATTATCGTGCCGGCCAAGGTAGTCCCTGAGATTATGCGGCAATGCGCGAAGATCAAGGTAAAATCGGTCATCATTATCACGGCCGGTTTCAAAGAAATTGGCGAGGAAGGAAGAAAGCTTGAGGAACAGACTATTCAAATTGCAAAAAAAGCCGGCATTAGGGTCATAGGTCCCAACTGTCTCGGAGTCATAGCGCCGGCAAACAAGCTGAATGCCAGTTTCGGAGGACAGTTGCCTGCAGAAGGTATAGTAGGATATGTTTCCCAGTCAGGGGCACTGCTTGCTGCTATTCTTGATATGGCCAACGCGAAAGGTATCGGTTTCAGCAGGCTCGTCAGTGTGGGCAACAAAGCGGATATAGATGAACTGGATGTAATGAAAGCTTTCGGAGAGTACCCTGATACGAAAGTTATTGCCGGATATCTTGAGAGTATTACCAACGGTAATGCTTTCGTACGTCAGGCAGAGGCAATTTCGCACGAAAAACCGATTTTGCTGATGAAGCCCGGGGGCACTGAGGCAGGTGCCAAAGCGGCGGCGTCGCATACCGGCAGCCTGGCAGGTGATGACACTGCATACGGATGCGTGTTTGAGCGAGCGGGAATTATCCGTTGTGATTCACTCAAATCACAAGTCGATTATATCCAGGCATTTGCCAATCAACCGCTTCCTGCAGGAACCAACGTCGCCGTTATCAGCAATGCCGGTGGAGCGGGAATTATGGCCGCTGACGCAATCGAGCGAAAAGGCCTTACATTCGCGAACTTTTCGAGTGACACTATTTCAAAGTTAAACACAAATTTACCGCCCGCCGCGAGTTTGAACAATCCAATCGACGTTTTGTGCGATGCTCGTGCTGACCGTTACGAACTCGCGCTTAGTATAGCTCTTGACGATCCCAACGTTGATATCGCTTTAGTGCTTTTGACTCCCCAGGCGATGACGGACCCTGTCGCTACCGCCATGGCGATAGTAAAGATTGCAGGTCGAAAACCCGGTAAGTTAATTCTGGCCTGCTTTTTGGGGGCCAGTAAAATGGAAGAGGGAGCAAGAATTTTACGCGAGGGGAAAATTCCCTGCTATGATTCACCGGAAACGGCAGTAAGAACGATTAAAGTCATGACTGATTACGTCAGATGGCGTTCCAGACCAAAACGTATTGTGGAACTCTTCCCCGTAAACCGCCGAAAGGCCGAGACAATAATTGAAAAACACCTTCGACGGAATACCTGCCAGATAGGGGAAGTTGAATCGAAAGAGATTCTCAAGGCTTACGGTTTCGTCACGCCGAAAGCTTCTGTTGCAACCACATCCGAACAGGCAGTCAATATCGCCAGACAGCTGGGATTCCCGGTGGCGTTGAAGATCTGGTCGCCGCAAATAGTTCATAAAACTGATGTGGGAGGAGTTAAACTCGATCTCGAAAGCCCCGACGACGTCGTAGATGCTTTCGATCTTATGATGTATCGGATACCCAGGAAACTGGCTGATGTCGAGGTCCTTGGTGTACTCGTGCAGAAAATGGTCAGAAAAGGAATAGAGGTCATCCTCGGAATGAAGCGTGAGCCACAGTTTGGCCCCCTGATGATGTTCGGAATGGGCGGGACTATGGTCGAAGTTCTTAAAGACGTTTCTTTTTACTTGGCGCCGCTGACAGCAGAAGAAGCGATGCAAATGCTCGTCAGCACAAAGACGTATCAAATGCTCAAGGGCGTGCGCGGCCAGAAGGGCGTGGATATAGGGACAATTGCCGAAGCTTTGCAGCGGCTTTCGCAACTGGCCACCGAATTTCCTCAGATTCAGGAGGTGGATATAAATCCGTACGTTGTCGGACCAGAAGGCACAACACCGATCGCTGTTGATGCCAGAATAAACCTGGGGAACTAATATGCATGAGTTCGACTGGAAACATAAGTATACGAACAAAATAGGAACTGCTTCGGCGGCCATGAAGCTGATTCAGTCCGGCAACAGCATTTTCATTGGAACCGGCTGCGCCCAACCACAACACCTTGTTAACGCTTTGGTCAAGCATGCCGACAAGATACATGATGCTCATATCGTTCATCTCCTGACTATGGGGACAGCTCCTTACGCTGATGAGAAGTTTCGTGAAAAATTCAAGATGAACAGTTTTTTCATTGCCGACAATGTTCGTGATGCTTTCTCAAAAGGTATCGGTGATTATACGCCGATATTTCTGTCCGAGATACCGGCTGAATTCGAGACCGGAAGAATTCCAGTCGATGTCGCTTTGATTAGCGTGACCCCTCCCGATATAAACGGCCTTTGCAGCTTAGGTGTATCGGTAGACATTACCAAGTCGGCGGCGGCAAATGCCAAATATGTCATCGCACAGGTTAATAACCGCATGCCCCGAACGTCCGGCAATTGCTTTATCCAGGCCAATAATATTGATATGCTGGTTCCATACGATGAAGACATAGTCGAAATTCCCATACCTGAACCGGACGAAATTCTGCGACGAATCGGCCAGAATATCGCCAGGCTTGTCGAAGACGGCAGCACTATCGAGTGCGGCATCGGACGCATTCCTCAGGCTCTGGCAGAATTCCTTAAGGAGAAGAAAGATCTCGGTGTACATACAGAAATGTTCAGCGACTGGATCATCGACCTCGTGGAGTGCGGCGCGATAACGTGTACCAAAAAGACTCTCAATCACGGCAAGATCATCGCGAGCTTCTGCATGGGCTCACGACGTTTATACGATTATATTGATAATAATCCATTTTTTGAATTCTACCCTACCGAGTATGTTAACGATGTTTATGTGATAAGTCAGCACGAGAAAATGGTAGGTATAAACGTTGGATTAGAAATCGATTTAACAGGCCAGGTCTGCGCCGATTCGCTGGGCTATCGATTTTACAGCGGTATCGGAGGACAGGTTGATTTCATCCGCGGCGCCGCGCTAAGCCGAGAGGGCAAGGCTATAATTGCGATGCCGTCCACCGCCCAAGACGGCCAGGTCAGCAGGATTGTACCACACCTGACCGAGGGTGCCGGAGTAGTAACCACTCGCGGCGATGTTCACTACGTAGTTACGGAGTACGGCACGGCTTATCTACACGGCAAGAGCATCAGGAAAAGATGTCTTGACCTGATCAATATCGCGCATCCGAAGTTCAGAAACCAGCTTATTCAGGCCGCAAAAGAGCAAAAGTACATCTATGAGGACCAAATTGAGCTGGTATGGGAACAGGTATCCTATCCTGAAGAACTGGAGCACTATGACACGTTATATGACGGAACTCGAATCTTTTTCAGGCCCGTTAAACCTACAGATGAGCCAGCCCTGGCGGAGATGCTGTATTCCCTGAGCCAAAAATCCGTCCGAACTCGATATATGACTCATACAATGACGTTTCCACACAAAGACGTTCAGAAGCTAACCAATATCGATTACCGCCAGGATATTTCCATTGTGGGCACTGTTCCAAGGGTCTCAGGTGATAAGATTGTAGCTATTGCTCAGTATTTCCTGGATCCGAAAACTCAGGCTGCTGAAGTGGCCTTCATCGTTCAGGATGAATGGCAGCAAAAGGGAATGGGAACTTTTTTGCTGGACTATATTACCAAAATCGCCGAACAACGCGGCGTCAAATGTTTCTATGCAAAAGTGCTGCCGATAAATAAACCAATGCTGTCTGTTTTTCACAATTCCGGATACAAAGTCAGCACTGAATTTGATGGGGAAGTCTACAGCATAACATACGATTTGCAAAAGCAGGAACCAAAGGAGTAGCTCCCGGACATGAGAGAAGGAGTTTTTATTTATTCTGCGGAGTTAGAGAAGTATCCTTATCCCGAAGATCATCCTTTCAACATAAACAGGGCGAAAAGGACACATGAGATTCTGAACTCAATGGGCCTTCTATCGGGGAGCGGCAAAAGGAAAGTATCGCCTGAACCAGCCGATAAAGTCACCCTGGAAAAGTTTCACTCGGCGGATTATCTGCAAGCTTTGAAAACGGCTTCCGAGGGGCATTTGACCGCCGATGCGCTCAATATGGGAATCGGCACCCCGGACTGCCCGGTTTTTACCGGCTTATATGACTATGCCACACTTGCTACAGGAGGTACACTGCTGGCAGCAAATTTAATTCTCTCGGGCTCTGCTGATGTGGTATTCAATCCTTCAGGAGGATATCACCATGCAGGCCCCGAGAACGCATCGGGCTTTTGTTATATCAATGACGTGGCTCTTGCCTGTATGGTGCTGGCCGATGAAGGCAGAAAGGTGTTATATCTTGACGTGGACGTTCATCACGGGGACGGCGTTGCAAATGCATTTTATGACCGTTGCGATGTGATGACTATATCGCTCCACGAAAACCCGGTGGCATTATTCCCCGGGACGGGATTCGCAGATGAGATTGGCACAGGTAAGGGGAATGGCTACTGCGTGAATATCCCTCTTCCAATCGGCACTTATGACCAGATGTATATGAAGGCCTTTAATACTATAGCCATGCCATTAATTGGTGCTTATGAACCGGATGTAATCGTTTTCGAGTTAGGAGCGGATGCCCTGATGGGTGATCCCCTTGCCCATTTGTGCCTGACTAATAATACCTATGCCGACATCATCAAGCTTTTGTTGAGTTTTAACAAGCCCATTCTCGCAACTGGCGGAGGAGGATATAACGTAGAAAATACGGCCAGAGCATGGGCACTTGCCTGGAGTGTCCTGTGTAGTGAAAGCGACGAACACGACATGAATATCGGCGCAGGGGGTGTGATGCTTGAAAGCACCGACTGGGAAGGTGGACTGCGTGACAGAGAATTTGTTATAAGAAATCAACAGAAGCAGACAGTACTACCCGAGATAGAAACAACAATAGAAACGATTAAAGCAAAAGTCTTTCCAATTCACGGTCTGTGATTCTAACAATGACAACAAGATAGGCCCGAGCTCAGAAATGCTCGGGCCATTTGTATTTCCAGAAATGAAAAATCGCAAATTTATCCTTGAGCAGATTCGATTGAATGGTGCGGTTGTTTGAGCAAAAACACCATTATCGCAGCAAGTACCAACATGGCCGAAGCTCCGTAGTAGGCTATATCAAATGTCTGGTGTATATCGTACATCTTGCCGGCCAGGTATGCCAGCAGGAATCCACCGACGCCCCACGCTGTAAAAACAAGCCCGTAATTCATTCCGAAATTTTTCAGACCATAAAAATCCTTCGTAATAGACGGGAAGAGCGACAAGTTCGCCCCATAGTTTGCTCCAATCAATGCCGAGATAACAGCCATTGCAGGAATCGTTCCAAGGGCGTTGTCACTCGTTGCTCTTGAGAGAAGAAATATCAATACAGCCTGAAGCACAAAACATATGAGCATCATTGCCTTGCGGCCAATCTTATCGCTGAGCATGCCTGTAGCTATTCGGCCTCCTCCATTACCAACGGCAAGCAAAGCCACAAGAACAAAGCCCAGACTTATCCCGACCTGCTTATCTGCAATTGCCGCGAGCTTTGAGATAATCATCAGCCCGGCTCCGGCTCCACAGGCATACATGAACCAAAGAAGATAAAATTGTGCTGTACCCAACATTTCTTTCGGAGTGAATTCTTCTTTTTTGACTACCGACACGGTAGCCTCTTGAGATACTTCTTTTTCTCCGGCCATAGCCTGCTGTTTCAATTTTCCCGCGTCATTATTTGACTTCGGGAACTGAAGCACTTGACCGGGAGGTTTCAGCAATTGAGCAAGGCCAACAACGATAACCAAAAAACCGATTCCCAAAACAAGAATAGCTGTCCTGAAACCGAAAGTAATTATCAACCATCTTGATAGTGGCGCCGCGTATATAGAAGCTAAACCGAAACCCGAAACAACAATACCTGCGATAAGTCCTGTCTTAGCGGGCGGAAACCACTTCACTGACGGTGGCGTCGCCGAAGCGTAGCCGAATCCTATACCGGCACCGGCAAGTACACCAAATCCGATGACAAAGACCATCAGTGATGAAGTCAGGCTTGCAAATATAAATCCGAGACCAACCAAAATGCCGCCTACCGTCGCTACGAGCCGGGGCCCGATTTTGTCCTGCATTCTGCCGGCCGGCACCATGACAAGTGAAAAAATCAGGCAGGCGACCATATACGGCAATGACTTGTCATCTTCTTTCCAATCCCACTCTTGGGGTACATGTTTGCTTATAACACTCCATGTATACAGAATGCCAAGTGCAAGATTAATACCCATTCCCGTAAACGTAACACGCCAGCCGTGGTTCTTGAATTCGGGCTGTGCCACAGCACTTTCTTCTTTCATTAATTCCTTCCTTTAATAAAGATAGACCGGGCGCGTCATTAAATACGTCCGGTTTATCTAAGACTGTCAAGACCGGTAAGTTAACTAACCTCGACCCTTGATCAGAGCTTCAACAACACTCGGATCTGCCAGTGTTGTAATATCTCCGAGATTGTCCGTGTTCTTCTCGGCAATTTTGCGGAGAATTCGCCGCATAATCTTACCCGATCGGGTCTTCGGCAGTGCCGCTGCAAACTGAATAGCTTCAGGTGTAGCTATGGGACCAATCTCCTTTCGCACGTGCATAACAAGTTCCTTCTTTAACTCGTCACTTTCCTCCACTCCATCTACAAGCGTGACGAAAGCATAAAGGCCCTGTCCCTTAACCTCGTGGGGTACGGGTGTAACCGCCGCTTCGGCGACTTTTTCGTGGCTGACAAGAGCGCTTTCAACCTCGGCTGTGCCGATGCGGTGGCCTGAGACATTGACAACGTCGTCGATTCTTCCCATCAGCCAGTGATCACCGTCGTCATCAATCCGGCAGCCATCGCCGGCAAAGTAAACGTCATCGAACATTGTGAAGTACGTATCTACAAACCTGTCGTGGTCACCCCACATTGTGCGCATCATTCCGGGCCAGGGTTTGCGTATACATAGTTTACCGCCTTCGTTTACGTCGCATTGGCTTCCATCGTCGCGCAACACTACCGTGTCAACGCCAAAGAAAGGCCGGCTTGCGCTGCCCGGTTTCAGCGTATGAGCGCCCGGCATAGGCGTAATCATAAATCCGCCGGTTTCGGTCTGCCACCAGGTATCGACAATCGGGCAGCTACTGTGACCGATTTTCTCATAATACCACATCCAGGCTTCGGGATTTATGGGCTCACCGACTGAGCCGAGGATCCTAAGTGAATCCAGCTTGTATTTGCCCGGCCATTCATCGCCAAGACGCATCAGTGCCCTGATGGCAGTAGGCGCCGTATAGAAAACAGTGACATTAAATTTATCACAAATATGCCAGAAGCGACCGGCATCGGGATAAGTGGGAACACCCTCAAACATCAGTGACGTGCTGCCGTTTGCAAGCGGACCATATACAATGTAACTATGCCCTGTTACCCAGCCAATATCGGCGGTGCACCAATAAATGTCGTCATCGTGAATATTGAATATTATTTTGTGAGTTAGGGTAGTGTGCATCAGGTATCCGCCCGTGGTGTGGACAACGCCCTTGGGCTTACCTGTCGAGCCGGAAGTGTAGAGGATAAACAATGGGTCCTCGGCATTCATAGGCTCAGCCGGACATTCTTCTGCTGCTTTTGCCATCTCATCGTGATACCACACATCCCGGCCGTCTTTCATTTCGCAAGGATCATCATTAACTTTGACGACTATAACGTTCTCAATTGTAGGTGTCTTTTCCAGTGCAACGTCGGCAATGTCCTTGAGCCTGATATGCTTTCCGGCACGCAGCGAAACATTAGAGGTAATCAGCATTTTACAGTCGGAGTCATTCACACGGCCCTCGATTGCGTCAGCGCTGAATCCACCAAAGATAATTGAGTGAATGGCGCCGATGCGGGCACACGCCAGCATAACTACCGGCAGCTCCAGGACCATCGGCAAATAGATCGCCACACGGTCTCCTTTCTTTATGCCTTTCGATTTCAAAACATTGGCGAACCTGCAAACTTCCTTGTGCAATTGCTCATATGTAAATTCCTTAACAGCATCTTCCGCCTCGCCCTGCCAAAGCAGTGCGGTCTTCTTTGCTACAGGCGTTCCGAGATGACGGTCAAGGCAGTTATACGAAACATTGAGTTGACCATCGGCAAACCAGGTGTGTTCGATCTTCCTGCTGCCTGTGTCCCATGTGTACTCCAGAGTCTCTGTCGGCTCCTTGAACCAGTGAAGGCTTTTTGCCTGTTCAAGCCAAAAGCCGTCGGGATCATCGATAGATTTCTCCCACATCTGTTCATATTGCTCCATGCTGTTGACATAAGCGTTAGCTTTGATTTTTTCCGGTGGTGGAAATGTCCGCTTTTCTGTCATAAGTGAATCAATGCCCTTTTCTTGTCCCATGAATGCTCCTTTAAGTAATTTAAGAAATTATGTTTCTTTAGCTTTTATTCACGTTCTCCTGCGAATTATTGGTTCAAATGTTAAAAATAAACCTTATTTAACAGATACGTCCTCACTGTGCTTTTGGTTCAAATACAATAGAATTTATCTTTTTAACTGAATCTACGGAAAAAATTTAGCTCGAAGTTTAACTTTTAGAATTTATATTTCAGACTCAGAATGCAATATGTTATATCTTTGTTCTGGTTTATGGAACGGTCCATTGTTATCTGTTGGTAAACACCCGGAACAAAAGCCATATTCTCGGCGATATCGAATCTTGTTGATATGCCGAAAGTTGCATATGCCCAGTCATGGTCCGAACCGATAATACCGTCCGAGTAAGCGACTTCTGAGGAAAGATGTAGAGGCTCCGGAATCTGGGGTGTCTGTAGGTCATATCCGAGTATGAACCGGTGGGCCCAACCGGATCCTATGTCAGCACCGCTGTTTGCTGCAGGGTATTCATAGTGGGCAATATAGCTGGGGACAATGCCTTCGGGCATAATATTCGGCCAGGAAAAGGCAAATATCCACTCCCACGAGGTATTACTTGAGCTTGGCGAAAGACCGTAATAGTGTTCATAGCCGGCGCTGATATTATAATATGTAGCGTAAGATTGGTCTCCGAAGAGTATACTTCTGTAATATGGTCTGTATTCGAACCTTTGCTCATCAACGTAGCCGCTGCCAAAGGCGCTACGGTGAGTAACTCGTGTGCCAAGACCCGTTCCGAAAAAATCAAGGTCGATAGTAGGAAAGAATACACTCTGTTGGCCGTACAGGGAAGCACCCTTACTAAGCCATCTACTCCAGTACTCCAGTTCCAGAGTAATGCTTATGTCATCACCTTCAGCCTGGGCCGTGCCAACTAAAGACAAAAGGAACACGACGATTAAGAACGTCCTGTTATTCATTTTCTTCTCCTAATTAACATACGAAAGTTCCATTAAAGTAAAAAACTCATAATTCTATCTAAAAAATATTATGTGTCAAGAGAAAAAAGCACGCGGTTACCCGTTTTTAGATGTGTTGATGAAAAAACCTCCTTACGCTTGTAAAATACTGTTTGTTGAGACTGTTAACTCAAGCAAAACAAGGAGATTTAAATATGTTACGAAAAGATTTCATCCTCTGCAAGACAAGAAATTTACTAAATGAGTTTATGGGGCCCATCACAGCAAAAGTAGATAAACCAAGGCAAAAATTCCTGCCTCAGGCTCTCGGAGCAATCCTGTTGTCTGGGTCTTTGGTGGTAACTGAATTGGCTCTCTGGATCCACGATGACTGTTCAGATATGTTCCGTCGATTAAAGCGATTACTCAACCACTTAACAAGTCCAAGAGGGGACCTGAACTCTGCTGTACAAGCCTATAGGCAAACAGTTGCAAAATACATAAAACCAGACACACCAATCCCAATAGACCTTACCGATATAGCAAAGCCCAGAGCCAGAAAGATGAAGTACCTGAACTTGGTCCACGATGGCAGCGAACACAAAAAGGTTGTCGGCTAACGGCATATCCGAAATCAAAATATTCAAAATTGCTGATTGCCTTATCTCTCACACGAAACACCTCTAATTTCTGCTATAACAAGGCAAGAACCTATATTAACCTTGTCGACGAAGTTTAGATGACAAAACAAACAATGTATTGGAAATTCTGACGTTCTACTCATCTTCTCTTCGTTCGTCAAAATAGTCGAGGTCACTTAAAGGTAGAATCACGGACGTGGCGATATTGACCAAATGAGCCACTATACGCTTAAAGTACCTGGCAATCAGAGCAAAACAGACCGCCTCGTTCACTGTAAGGTTACTTTTTGCAACTTTAGTCACAATTTCATCGCAACCTTTTGCGATTTTCTTCTCATAGTCCCATGCTGATGTGGCTATATCCACATCCGTTTCTATAAATGCCTCTTTGGTTTGTTCGAAAAGTTCCAAGACTTTCTTGTCGACTTCATTGAAGTATTGTGAAAACAAAGTTCTGTCTATAGGTTTGGCCAAAAACTCTGTTATCTCAAAAAGGTTCTTCGCATAGTCGCCCAGTCTTTCGGCATCCTTCACGACACTCATAAGCAACAAACAGGCTGATACATCAACTGTCGGCCGAAGCGAAAGATGCTCTATTATCCTTGTACGTATACTCTTTTGCAGGCGGTTTACATTCTTGTCTATTTCGTAAATCTTCTTCTTCAAATCAGGCTCTTCGACGTTATCCAAAAGTGTTTTGCACACCATTTCATACATACGCTTGGTGTCTTCCAGCATCTCATTGAATTCTGAGAAGACCTGGGCCAGGAAGTCCTTGCCCTTCCAGAAATTTAACAGATTTTTAAACATTTATAGTTATCCTTACTGTAACAGTCGTGAAATTAGAATAAGCAGGCCGGGCAGAAGAAAGAATGCACCCAACACGTAGACAAAAGCATATCTTCTCTTTCTTGCCGCGAGGTCACCGAAGCCCTTTGCAAGATTTATAGGGATTGCACGGAAAAACTTGATGGGATAGATACCTATGGTTCCCGTCAGATTAAAGAGAAAGTGTACGAAAGCAATGGTCACTGCTGAAATGTTTCCGGTTGCAAATGATGCTAATATTGCTGTGGATGTTGTTCCGATGTTGGCGCCTATGGTCATAGGGAAAGCACCTTCAATTGCAAGAATCCCCGCTGCTACAAGAGGCACGAGCAGGGAAGTGGTGATCGAACTGCTCTGGACAAAAATCGTGAAGAGAAGTCCCACAAACAGACCAATGAGGGGTTTTTTATTTATGACATTGTCCAAAACTATTTCGGCTCTTTTTACGACGAGTGATTTCATAACCTTGACTATGAAATACAGAGAGAAGAACAATAGCAACGCCGAAATAACCAGGACAATAATATAGCCTGTGAGGGATGAATTGCTAAAGCTAAGAGAAATGTCCTTAATAAGATTGATGGCAGGTTTTGTGGCCAACTTGATAGGGCTTACAAATGTGATGCCTCCGGCTCCCTGGAACAATCCGGCAAGGAAAGTTGCGACCTTTTCAAGATAGCCGGTCGCAAGTTCAACTGGAAAAAGAATGGCGACGCAGATAAGATTGAAAAAGTCATGCACGGTAGCTGCAGCAATTGCACGACGAAACTCATCTCTACGGCCGACATGCCCCAGTGAAACGAGAGTATTGGTTACGGTCGTCCCGATGTTAGCTCCCATTACAATCGGGATGGCATTGGGGATAGTAAGTACATTTGACGCCACCATACCAACCACGATCGATGTAGTAGTCGAGGAACTCTGCACAAGACTCGTTGCGAAAATTCCAATGAAAAGTCCAATATAGGGATTGGATGTGGTTTCAATCAATGTGTGAGCGAAACCCTTGCCGAAGCCTTTAAAAGCTGCTCCCATAAGACCGATGCTAACAAGAAAACAATAAAGCAATCCTACGGCCGCTAGAACCTTTACCAGGATTTTCATTGAATTTTTCATATCTTGTTTCCTATAGCTCTATAGGATTCTACTTATTGAATGTGAAGGGAATGTGAAAGAATTGTTAGAATTTTGTTAAGATTGAGTTAAAGAGAAAAAAATTGCTCTTTCTTTTTTTATTGAAAGAGGCAATTATTGTCATTTAAGCTTAAAATTCTATCAAAAAAGCAGGATTAACACATTTCTAACATATCGCTAACGTTTCCCTAACATTAATGGCGTAAATTACTTTAGAAAAACCTTATGACATTCTTGATATAAGAAAGGGTAAGAGATGACAGAAATGTTCAAATATATAGTATGCGGCCTCGGTGGACTGTACCTATTATTTCGTATTGGTTCACATGTAGTTTTTCTAATAAAGAAGATCTCGGTTAACAATTCTGGCCGTGCAAATGGCTTAAGCAAAAAGCTCGGCCTTGAGCAATTAAAGACTGTTATAGATCCTTTTTCCCTCCATAAACGCAGGGCTTTATGATGATTTGACTACTAACACCACCCTCTTTTGTCCTCCGGTAAAAGCTCGAAATATTTTCTCGATTTCTCCATTTGCATACGTATCCTTCCTACATCAATAGATGAATGCCTTCAGGTTCCTGATGTCCTTGTTAAGCGTCGAACGTTTAACTTCCCGGTCTCTCTCAAGTATGAAGCTGTCAATTGCTTTTTGTGTAATCTGTTTCGAATTACTTTGTCCAACAAGTCGTTCAAAGTTTCGCAATGTAAGAGCAATTTCGTAAAGCGATGCTTCTGTAATGCCTGTAACTCTTTTGCTGTGCCGGTATTCTTCTGCCATCTGATTCCAGTTTACAGTCACGGTCCCGGCAAAAACATCGGAATTCAAACGGCCTGTATTTTATACGATAATAATGTTCGGACTGAGCCATTGTAGGTAAAACTTATGCTTTGCGTATGCCACTTTCATACCAGCCCACTCACCAACCTTTCAGATCCTTCCTTTTGTAAATGCATACCTTCTTCATGATTCAATCTATCATGATTTTCAGTCCTTGATTCAAGCGAAAAAAAGGTGTTGATGTGAGCAAATCGGTATCAGAATAGTGACATGCTTAATGATGCTCAAGGCACGAAAAGTATAAACATTTATTTTAGAAAAGGTTATGGAATGGACAATTGTTTTTTCATTCGGAATTGAATCCTATGTTCAAGAAATCCGCTTTTTAAAGTATCCATGTCCCCGCGAAAGAGGGTATACAGTTAATCCGTGCTTTTGCTTTTTACCTTTTGTCGTTAGTAAATATCCTTTGAGCGAAAATAAAATAGCCTAATGGGAGAAAATAGTTTTACATTTTTAGCTTTGGTTTTACATTTTCCACTTCAAACTTTAAATTCTCCTCTACAACTTTAGAGAGATTGCCACAAATCGCACCTTATTTATGCACAACAAACCCGATTCAAAGTCAAAAAAAAGTGTTTTGTCAGCCGGTATTAACCTTTTCAACCGGCCTTTGTTTAAGAATGTGTTT
>JABAHS010011996.1_pt2 | contig 17235 bp, 16 predicted proteins | sample 7062111 | NCBI WGS metagenome assembly JABAHS01 (sample SAMN14534600, study PRJNA622989) | marine sediment metagenome | biome: marine biome [ENVO:00000428]; feature: marine pelagic biome [ENVO:01000023]; material: deep marine sediment [ENVO:00002113]; isolation source: pool of 4 deep marine... | reverse complement strand
TACCACTGGTACTCCATCCTGCTCGGCTTCATGGACCGCCACGAGGAAGCGCTGATGCAGGCCCGGCGGGCGCTGGAACTGGACCCGCTGGCGCCGATCCTGACCGTCAACCTGGCCAGTATCCTCGCGGACCTCGGGCGGGTGGAGGAATCCAACGCGCTGTTGCTGGAGGGCACCCGGCGGGAACCGGAATTCCCCAGCAACTACCTGCTGCTGGCCGAAAACCTGGTGACGATGGGTCGCATTGGCGAGGCGCTCACGTGGTCACAGGCCGCCAAGCGGCTGGCGGACACCAGCTCCAATGCGTTCCTGATGGAATGCTGGATCTGGCTGCAACTCGGCGACATCGAGCAGACCGAGACGTGCCTGTCGGCAGCCGAGGAAGCGTTCCCGGAGACGGCTTTCGGCGCGCGCTCGCTCACGCACCAGTACCGTCACCAGTGGGCCGAGTCCGTGGCCCTGCTGGAGCAGGTGCTGGAGCGCAACCCCTTGCCCGGGTGGCGCCGCGGGCTGGCGTGGAACTACCTCACCGTGGGCGAGACGGCCGGCGCGCGCGCGCTGCTGATGGAACTCAACCCCGAGTTGCTCGGCACGGAGCCGGTGCAGGTGAGCCGTGACGACCTGTGGCCGACCGCGCAGGTCGCTTACCTGTTGTACCTGGAGGGCAACACCCAGCGCGCCGACGCGCTGTTCGACCAGGTGCTGGCCATCATCCCCTCCAAGCACCGCCTGCGCGGTGACGGCTACGGCGTGCTGGACGTCTTCATCCATGCCGTGCGCGACGAACGGGAGCAGGCCATCGCCGCCCTGCGCGATGCCATCGACACGGGCTGGCGCCAGGACTGGTGGCGCCTGCGCGGCCCGCTCTACGCCACGCTGCGGGAGGAGCCCGCGTGGACGGACCTCATGGTGGAGCTGGAAGCCGACATCGCCCGCCAGCGGCAGTGGTACGAGAACCACAAGGACGACCCGCTGTTTTGATCCCGCGGCCGGGTCTGCACCGAATGAGTGAACGGGTTCGCCCATGAGCACTGAAGCCAGGCAGGTACCCAGCGGCCAGCGCACCTGGCCCGAGGCCCTGGCCATCGCCCTCTCGCTGATGGCCATCGTGATCTCGGCGTACGCCCTGATAGCGGCCCGGGAACAGCACCAGGACGAGCGCAGCTCCGAGACCCTCGACGCTCTGTTCGAAGATTGGGACAACCTGGCCGTGGCCCTCACCGAGCACTGGGAGATCAAGCACATCGACGAACCCCCCGCGACCTACTACACGGTGCGTGACCAGTTGCGCCTGGCGCTCGCACCGCTGCCGGAGGCCGAGCAGCTGCGGGTGCTGATGCTGGAACGGGCGCTGGCGGGACGCATGCTGGCCATGTTCGAGCACAGCCACAAGCAATGGCTGATCGCCCGCGAGGCGGGCGACGCCTCGCGCCTGGCGCTGCTGGATATCGAGATGGACTACTGGACCCACGTGCAGCTGCGCAACCCCCGCCTGCTGTGGTACTGGTCGGAGGCAGGCGGCGGCCTGCGGCACCAGGCCGACCCACCCACCCTGCCGTTTTACGACGCCCGGGTGCTCAACGACCCCAGGTACCCGTTGACCGTGTCACCCGACCCAGAGGGCGTGGTGCCGGGCGTAAACCAGTTGCTGGATTAAATGCGCCCGGAACCATCCGCGCACTGCGAGTATTTCGTGGAGGGCCAGCCCGACGGGCCCACCCTGGTTTTCATCCACGGCTGGCCGGACGATGCGAGCCTGTGGCGCCACCAGGTCACCGCGCTCGGCCACCACTATCGCTGCGTGCTGGTCACGCTGCCGAACTTCGGTGCGCGCCCCGTGCAGGCCGGTGGTTTCGACTTCCCGGAACTGCTGCGACGGCTCGTGGCCACGCTGGATGCCGCTCAACCGGATGGCACGCCGGTCACGCTGGTGACCCACGACTGGGGCTCCTACCTGGGTTACCTGCTGGAGCAGACCCACCCGGAGCGGGTGGCCCGCATGGTGGCGCTCGACGTCGGCGGCCACCTTGCGCCGCGGTCCGCGCGCGAAAAACTGCTGATCGCCGGATACCAATGGGTGCTGATCCTGCTGTGGCTGATCGGCGGCGCATTGCCCCCGCTGGGCAACGGGCTGACCCGCCGCTTCGCGAGACTGCTGCGCGTGCCGGTGCGCCAGGCCGCGAGCGTCCGCTCGCGCTGTAACTACCCGTATTTCTACCTGTGGCGCAGCCTGTTGGTGCCGCGCTGGCGCCCGCGGCTGCTGTCACGCTACCGGCCCGGTTGCCCGGTGCTGTTCCTGTGGGGCATGCGCAAGCCGGTGATGTTCCACTCCGGGCGCTGGCTCGAGCTCGTCGCCGATTCCGGAGGGGCCAGCGTGGGCTTCGAGCAGGCCGGCCACTGGCTGCAGGAGACCCATCCCGAGCAGGTCAACGCTGAAATCAGCCGCTGGCTGGAGTCATGAGCCTGGCCAGCCGGCGCGGCTGCTATGCTGGGCGTATACACCCTACATGAGGAGACACCCACGATGAGATCACGCTTTGCCCTGGCCGGCTGGCTGCTGGCCCTGAGCGTGCCGCTGCAGGCCAACGACAGCCCGCTTGCCCTGCAACAGGCATTCATGTCCGCGCTGCGGGCCAACGACGCCGCCGGCCTGGCCGCCTGTTACGCCGACGACGCCGTCAACTTCCCGGTCGGTTCCATGATGGGGCGCGGGCCTGCCTCGGTGGAGGAGACGTGGAGCGGATTTTTCGCCGCCTACCGGGTCGAGCAGGCCAGCCTCGCGGAGGAACACCTGGAAATGCACGGCGACACGGCCATCGCCTGGGGCCTGTTCACCATCCTGGCCCGGCCGATCGACGGCGGCGAGCCCGTGGCGATGCATGGCCGCTACATGGACGTGGCGCGCAAGCTGGGTGGACGGTGGCTGTACGTGGCCGACCACGCCTCGCTGCCGGCCATCGCGGCCGAAGCGGAGGATGCCGGCGATGGCCAGTGACGGCGCGGGCCGCCTGGCCCGCGGCCGCCACCGGCCGAACCGCATACGGGCTGGAAAGCAGCTGCCGCCCCCAATGCCCCGGGGCGTGTACACTGCACCCTGCTGACGGCAACTGGCCAGAGGGCGCACACCATGTACCGCTTGCACGGCTTCTACACGCAGAATTCCTTGAAGGCACTCTACGTACTGGAGGAACTCGGGGTCGATTTCGAGTTCCACTACGTCGACCTGTTCAAAGGCGAGCACCGTGGCGAGGCATTCCGCCGCATGACCCCGGTCGGCAAGGTGCCGGTGCTCGAGCATGATGGCTCCTACCTGTTCGAATCCGGTGCGATCTGCCGCTACCTCGCCAATGCCGAGCGCTCGCCGCTGTATCCGGCGGATCCCAAACAACGCGCGCAGGTAGACCAGTGGCTGGACTTCTTCGCCAACCACATCGGGCGCTGGCTGACGACCCTGTATTTCGAACGGCTCCTGAAGCCGCAGGCCGGGCTGGGCCCGACCAACGAGCCCGCCTGCGAGGAGGCCGAGCGGTTCGCCCACCAGCAACTGAAGATGCTGGAGCGGTCGCTGGAAGGCTCGGAATACCTGGCCAACAATGCGCTGTCGATCGCCGACCTGTTCGGCTTCGCGCTGGCCGAGCAGATCTGGGAGCTGGAATTCCCGGTGGACGACTACCCGCGGGTCAAGGCCTGGCTCGAACGCATCGCCGCGCGCGACTGCGTCGCGCGGGCCAGGGCACGTCTCGCGGCCGCGATGTGAGACGACCGGCGGTGGCCCGGTAGCCGCGATTCAGTCGCCCGGCACGTAGTTGTCCCGTTCGAAGCGGGGCGTGCACAGCGCCAGGAACACGAGGTCATCATCGCCGGTATTGCGGATACGCTGACCGACCATGGGAGGGATGGCGACCACGTCGCCCGGCGCCACCGCCAGCGGACCCTGGTCGCCGACCCAGGCCTCGCCGCGACCCGCGAGAATGACGTATCGCTCGGTGGTGCCACGCAGACGATGCCACGCGGTGGCGGTGCCGGCCGGCACGCGGGCGCGTGCAATGGAGAGCCCGGGATCGTCCGGGTCGTTGTGCAGCTCGAGGATGAAGCAGCCCTCCTCGAAATAGTACTCNNCATGCACCGCGCGCTGGCGGCCGAACATCATTCGCCGATGATCTCGCCGATCACCTCGCCAACGGCAAAGCTCTCGCCAGCCGCCGCCTTGTGTCGCAGGATGCCCGAGGCCGGAGCCTCCACCTCGACCAGCGATTTCTCGATCTCCAGGTTGTAGATCGGCTGGCCCCTGGTCACGCGGGCGCCGTCCTCCACCAGCCACCGCTCCACGGTGCCGGTTTGCATGGAAACGGCGGCCTTCGGAATCTTCAGCACAACGGTGGTCATGGCATGGCGCTCCCGGGTCAGTCGGCCATCAGGGCCCGGGCCGCGGCCACGATGCGGGCCGCGTCGGGGAAGTGCCCGGCCTCCAGGCTCTGTGCAAACGGGATCGGCGTGTAAGCCGCACCCACGCGCGCCACCGGGCGCTGGAGTTCCGCGTGCAGCTCCTGGTGCAGCATGGCAGCCAGCTCGGCCCCGAAACCGCAGAATTCGACCGCGGCGTGCGCCACCAGGGCCCGGCCGGTGCGGGCCACCGACGCCAGGATGGCCTCGCGATCGAGCGGCACCAGGCTGCGAAGGTCGAGCACCTCGGCCTCGATGCCCTCGCCGGCCAGTTGCTCCGCCGCGCCCAGCGCCTCGGCGACGGTCCAGCCATAGGTGAGAATGGTGAGGTCGGAGCCCGGCCGCTTGACATCGGCCAGGCCGAGCGGAATCCGGTACTCGCCCAGCGGCACCGGCCCCGGCGCGAAATACAGCCGCATGCTCTCGAAGAAGATGCACGGGTCCTCGTCCTCGATGCAGCTCCGCAACAGGCCCTTGGCTTCCGCGGGCGTGCTGGGGAACACCACCTTCAGGCCTGGCGTGTGGGTCAGCCAGTCCTCCAGCGACTGCGAATGCTGGGCGCCGAAGCTGCCGACATTGCCCGCGGTGAGCGTGCGAATGGTCAACGGCACGCTGGTGCGGCCGCCCGACATGTAGCGCAGCTTGGCGGCATGGTTGGTCACCTGATCCATGCACACGGCCAGGAAGTCATTGATCATGATCTCCGCGACCGGGCGCATGCCCGCCAGCGCGGCTCCGATGCCCGCCCCCACGATCGCCTGTTCCGCGATGGGGGTGGGCCGCACACGCTCCAGCCCGTACTTGGTCGACAGCCCCGCGGTCGCCTTGACCACTCCACCGGCCGGGTCATGGATGTCCTCGCCCATCAGGAACACCCGCTCATCGCTCGCCATGGCCTGGTCGAGCGTGTGGTTGATCGCCTCGCACATGCTCATGGTCTTGACCTCGCCTTCCGGGGCGGCGGGCGGCTCGGGGGCGGCCGAACCCGCGCCCGGCAGCAGGCTGCGATCGGCGAACACATCCGTATCGAGTTCATCGAGGCCCGGTGCCGGCTCGCTGCGCGCGTACTCGACCGCGGCTTCGACCTCGCCGCGGGCCTCCTCCTCGATGGCCGCCAACTCCTCCTCCGCGCACACCCCTTCGTCCAGCAGGCGTTGCCGGAAGGCGGGCACCGGCGCGTTGGCGAGCGCCTGCTCCAGCGCCGCCTGGTCCATGTGCGTCTGCTCGCTGCCGAAGGCATGGCCCTGCAGCCGATGGCACACGGCCTCCACCAGCGTCGGGCCGCCACCACTGCGCGCCCGCTCCGCGGCAGCGCTCAACGCATCCAGCAGGGCCACGGGGTCATTGCCGTCGACCCGGACGCCGGGCATCTCGTATGCATCAGCACGCGCAGCCAGCGAGCGCGACCGGGTGTAGTCGGCCAGCGCCGTATACTCGGCGTACTGGTTGTTCTGACACACGAAGATCACCGGCAGTTGCCAGAGGGAGGCGAGGTTCAATGCCTCGTGAAACGCACCGATGCTGGTCGCGCCGTCGCCAAAGCTGACCGCGGTGATGCGCCCGGTGCCCTGCAGGCTCGCCGCCAGGCCCAGGCCGTTCGCGATCGGGATACCGGCCCCCACGATGCCGGTGGTGACCATCATTCCCGAAGCCGGATCGGACAGATGCATGGGCCCGCCCTTGCCCTTGGAGGTGCCGCTGATGCGCCCGTAAAGCTCCGCCATGATTTCGCGCATGGGCGTGCCCTTGGCGACGATGTCGTGAATGCCCCGGTAGGTGGTGACCATGTAGTCATCGCGGGTCAGCACCTGGGAGAGCGCCGCGGCGATGGCCTCCTGGCCGCCGCAGGGATAATACTGGAACTGCAGTTCGCCGGCGCTGAGGCTGCTCTGGATCGCCGTGTCGGCCTCGGCGATGCGCGCCATCATGCGGAACAGTTCCCGCATCCGTTCAGGAGTATCGTGTTCGGGGTGGTTTGTCTCGTTCATTGGGTTTCGGTCCCTGGTCAGGTTGAGCTCGAGCATGCACCAGCATGCGCCGGGAAGTTCGCATCCAGGTCATTCATGCCGCATGGCGGGAATTCTCCAGATGCTGGCGGATGACCCGTTTGAGGTGACGGACGATCTTGCCCTCGCTGCGCCGGATCCGTGCCGACAGACCGCCCACGCCCACCACCAGGTGCTGGTCGTGGGCGCCGGCCTTGAGGGGCGCGGTCACCGCGCCGGTATCGGGCAGGATCCGCTCATAACCCCGCGCGCACCCATCCATGCGGGCCGCGGCCACGTCCGCCAGTACCGCGTCGAGGTTCTGCTCCTGGCCCTCCAGGGCGCCGCGTTTTTGCGCACGCTCGTAGAGGCCACGAATATCCGCATCGCTGAGCGTGGAGAGGTAGGCGGCGCCGACCGCGGTGCCGAACAGCGGCGCCATGAAGCCCTCGCTCACGCGCAGCGAAATCGGGAAGCTGCCGGGCAGCACGCGGATGAACTGCATGTGAAATTCGTTGCGCATGGACAGTGTCACCGTCTCGCCGGTGAGCCGGTGCAGTTCCTCCAGCATCTCGTCGGTCTCGACGGTGCCGAGCAGCAGGTCCGGCACCCAGTCACCGAGATAGGTGACACGCAAGGATGGAAAATAACGCAGGTTTTCCGGGTTCAGCGACAGGTAGCCCAGCGTGACCAGGCTCTTGAGGATCGCGTTGGCACTCGACTTCGGATAACCCAGCGTCCGGCACACCTCCATGCCGGTCAGGGGTTCGCGCCGCTGCGCGAACAACTCCAGCACCTCCAGCACGCGGGCGACCGATTTGACGACCTCAGCGGCAGGCATGGGGGAGCCACGCTCTGGCGGATAACGCCTTGGAATGGGCAGGGTTCATATATGTGAAATTATATTCCATATATACGAATCTTACACCATTTTTGCTAAACTCTTGACGGATGAAGCATCGAGGGAGCGGCCGCGCGCCGCTTCCATAGGCAAAACCCGCCGCCGTGCCCCATGGCCGACGTACCGGGCCCTGACGAGTGAGCTGATCATGACCGCCAACACCGACAACCGTTCAACCACCCTGCTCAACAGCATCCTGGCAGCCCTGCTGTGCGCGCTTCCGCTGGCCGCCGCAGCCCAGGACGAGCCCGAGACCGGGCCCGCGACCATTGAAGAGGTGCTGGTCACCGCCGAGCGCCGCGAAGCCCTGTTGCAGGAAACCGCCATTTCCATCTCTGCGTTCAGTTCCGATGCCATTGCGCGCAATGGCATCGAAACCAGCGAGCAGCTGACCTGGTTCACGCCCGGGCTGAACATCCAGCGCGACGTGATCGGCAAGGTCGTGATCCGGGGCATCGGTACGGAAAACTTCACGGTGGCAGGCGATCCGGGCGTCGCCATTTCGATCGACGGCGCCTACCTCTCGCGCTCGAACGTCTCCATCTTCGACCTGTTCGATCTCGAGCGCATCGAGGTGCTGCGCGGGCCGCAGGGCACCCTGTACGGCCGCAACGCCACCGGCGGCGCGATCAACTTCATCTCCAACAAACCCACCGAGGACACCGAGGCCTTTTTGCACATCGACGCCGGCGATTATTCCAAGCTGCGCGTCGAAGGCGCCATCAGCGGTGCGCTCGGCGAGTCCCTGACCGGCCGCCTGTCGTTCCTCAGTCACAACCGCGACGGATACACCAAGAACGTGTTCCCCAACGTGGGTCGGGGCCTCAATGAACTGGACGACAAGGACCTGTGGGCCGTGCGCGCCCAGCTCAGTTGGCAGGCGAGCGACAGCGTGACGGTGGATTTCAAGGCCGATGCGTATCGCGACGACAGCGTGCCGCCCCCCTACAAGTACATTGATGATCCGCTGATCTACTTCGGCGGAGTGCCGTTCCCGAACCCGCTGGCGGACGACCTGTTTCGCGTGTCCCAGGGCCTGGAACAGGACGTCCCGGGCTTCGACGTTTACGTGCCCAGCGCCGGCCGCGCGGACCAGGACAGCTTCCTGGCCACCGTGAACTGGGACATGCCCTCCGGCATGCAGTTCAGGTCCATCACGTCCTGGCGCGACATGGAGTTCGAATGGCTGAACGACGGCGATGGCATCGAAGCATTCCTGGTCACCTATGCGCAGGTGGATGAGTCCGAGCTGTTTACCCAGGAATTCCAGCTCATCTCCGATGCTGACGGTCCACTGACGTGGATCGCCGGCCTTTACTACCTCAACGAGGACTCCTCCTCGGACATCGCCATCCCGTTGCCACTGGGATTCGGCCTGCCGCTGGCAGTGCTCATCAACGGCAGCAGCGATACCGAGGCCTACGCGGCGTTTGGCGAGATTTCCTACAACTTCAGCGACCAGTGGCGGTTGAACGTGGGCGCCCGCTACTCTTACGAGGAGAAATCCGCGTTCTACGTCGACGACCGCACCTCCCTGGGCCTGCCCGCCCCGGGCATCGTCGACGACAAGGACGACTGGAGCTCGGTGACCCCCAAGATCGGCCTGGACTATTTCTGGCGTGACGGCGTGATGTTCTACGGCAACATCACCAAGGGCTTCAAGAGCGGCGGCTTCAACCTGCTGGCCGTGCAGCCCAGCTACGACGAGGAGGAAGTCATCAGCTACGAGGTCGGCGTCAAGAGCCGCTTCAACAACGATCGCACGCAGCTGAACGCGTCGTTCTTCTACTACGATTACGACGACCTGCAGGTCGGCAAGGTGGTGCAGCTGAACGCGACCATCGAGAACGCGGCGCAGGCCACCATCTACGGCGCGGAGATCGAGCTGCAGACGCTGGTCACCGACAACTTCCAGATCGACCTCGGCATCTCCTGGCTGGAGACCGAATACGACGAATTCACCACCGGCGACAAGGACCTGCCGGGCATCCCGGAAGTGAGCCTGGCCGGCAACGACTTGCCACGCTCGCCCAACCTGACCAGTTCGCTGAGCGGGCTGTACACGCTGCCGCTCGCGGCGGGCGCAGCGCTCGAGTTCTGGGGCAACTGGCAGTTTGTCGACAACCAGTTCTTCACGCCCTTCAACCGGCCAAACTTCGAGCAGGAATCCTATGACCTCCTGAATGCCAGCGTGACCTACCGCGCCAGCGAGAACTGGGACGTGGCGGTGTACGGGCACAACCTGACCGACGAGGAATACTTCACCAATGCGCTCGAGTCGGGCGTGCCCACCGCCGGCGTCGACCGCGTGGTGCCGCAATTCTTCCTGGGCGCGCCGCGCACCTGGGGCGTCCGCTTCAACTACCACTGGCGCTGAGGAGGCGCCGCGGCCAGCGAAGCCGAGGGAGCGAAACATGTCTTACTGCCACTTGAGTGACGGGGTCCCGCTGTACTACCGGGACCAGGGCGCAGGCCGGCCACTGGTGCTGCTGAACGCGCTGATGTTCACGGCGGATTACTTCTGGCAGAAAAACCTGGATGCGCTGGCCGCCGGATGCCGGGTGATCGCCCCCGACCTGCGCGGCCAGGGCCAGTCCGGCAAGCCCAACCACGGCTATACCATCCCGCGGCTGGCGGCCGACCTGGATGAGCTCCTCACGCAGCTCGAACTGGACGATGTGGTGCTGCTGGGCTGCTCGCTGGGCGGTTTCGTCAGCCTGCAATACCTGCAGGATTTCGGCGCCGGGCGGGTCGGCTCGCTGGTACTGATGGAGATGACGCCGCGCCTGCCCTCGGCCCCGGGCTGGGAGCACCCGACCTTCGGCGAATTCCCGGAGGAAGCCGCCAAGGGTTACGGCAACGCGTTGCGAGCCGACCGTAACATCTACAACGACTTCTTCCAGGCCGCCTTCCTGGAGCCGCCCTCCGGACAGGAACTGCAGGACATGATCGCGCAGACCTATCTCACGCCCACCGAGGTGGCGGCCCAGCTCGTCGACGAGATGGCCGCCCAGGACTGGCGGGACGGCCTGGGTTCGGTGACGGTCCCGACCTCGCTGTTCTACAGCTTTCCCAACAACCGCATCCTGCCCACCCCGGTGGGACAGTGGATACAACAGCAGATCCCGGGCTCGGAGCTGGTGCTGTTCGAAAACAGCAGCCATTCGCCCTTCTGGGAGGAGGCCGACAAGTTCAATCGGGAGCTGCTGCGCATCGTCGCCCCGGCGTGAGGCTCAAGAGGGGAACATCGCATGAGCCAGCCTGCCGCGCCCTGTTTCCTGTACCTCCAGATTCCGGCCGACGTGGAGTCAGCCGCCTACCTGGAAGGCGCCGCGACGCTGGCGGCAGGGCACGGCGGCAAGGTGCTGGCCGCCGCCAGGGCCGGGGCGGTCGAGTGCCTGGAGCACGGCACGCCGGCGGCGGCGGTGCTGCTGGTGGAATTCGCGGAACCGGAGCCGTTGCGGTCGTTGTGGAGCGACGCCAGGCACCAGGATCTGCTGGGAACACTCGGCGCCTCGACCGGAACCCTGGCCATGCAGGTGCCCGGCCTGCCCTACATCGGCCTGCCCGACATGCCGGACATCCCGACCACCGCGTCGGTGCGGCCGCCGGAAGGCCGCGGGCCACGGGCGTACATGGTCATCCAGGGTACCGGCACCGACCAGGAGCGCATGGACCGGTACCGGGACATCATCCTGCCCATGATCGCGGAGCAGGGCGCCTATTACACCGCGTTCGAGATCACTGGCAACGTCGAGGTGCTCGCGGGCGAGTGGCCGTGGGGCATCTACGCCATTTCGCGCTGGCCGGACCATGCCGCCGGCCACGCGTTCTGGGATTCCGAGCGTTATCAGAACGTGGCCATTCCCCTGCGCACGGGGGCAGGCACCTTTCACGTGCACTTCTTCACCGGCACGGCGGGCTAGGGCATGCCTGACGCCCCGGGGCCGGCCCGGCAGGGGCGCACGGAGGTCATTTGGAAATAGCGACATGAGCGGCTTCATCGACATCGTCTGTAACCTGTATACGCCCCAGGTCGTCGCCGAGGGCCGCGCCGGCCTGGATGAGGATTTCAAGATCCAGGTGCGCATGCCCGAGGATATGCGCGCGGGGGTCAGCATGGATGACTACCTGGCGCGCATGGACCGCGCCGGCATCGAACGCTCGTTGCTGATCGCGGTGCGCGCCGGCGACCTCAAGGTGCGCGGCTCCTTCGAGGTGCCCTACGCGTACGTGCACGAGGTCTGCGCGCAGCACCCGGACCGTTTTTCCGGCCTGGCCGGGGTGGACCCGACGCGCGGCATGCAGGGGCTGCGGGACCTGGAAAGCGCGGTGCGCGACTACGGTTTCGTCGGCGCCCACTGGTATCCGCACTGGTTCGAGATGCCACCGGACGCGGCGCAGATCTATCCCTACTACGCCAAGTGCTGCGAGCTGGACATACCGATCATGATGCAGGTCGGGCAGAACCTGGTCTACGACCGCCACCGCCGCCTGCCGTCGGTGGGCCATCCCATGTGCCTGGACCGCGTGGCCATCGATTTTCCGGAGCTGAAGCTGATCGGCATCCACGTCGGCATTCCGTGGACCGACGAGATGATCGCGATGTGCTGGAAGCACGAGAACGTGTATACCGCCGGCGACGCCTACGCTCCGAAATACTGGCCCAAGCAGTACGTGCACTACGCCAATTCCTATGGCCGCCACAAGGTATTGTTCGGCACCGACTGGCCGGTCATCGATCCCGAGCGGGCCGTGCGGGAAGTCGAGGCGCTCGGCATGAAGCCGGAGTCGCACCGGGCATTGATGCGCGACAACGCGCTGCGGGTGTTCCGGCTGCCCGGTCACGAGCGCCTGTGACCACCTGCGGTGGGGTGACGTGAGCAGTCGTCGGGAACAGCTGATGCGGCCCGCCGCGGGCCCGTTGCCGGACATCCCGGATTCCTTCCGCCCCCTGTCCCTGGCGGGCGGCATCCGTTCGGCCATGCAACGTGCTCCCGACAAGATCGCCCTGCGCGACCGCTTCGCCACGCGCACCTATGCGCAGCTGGTGGAACGCATCGACCGGGTGAGCCACGCCACGCTGGGCGACCTCGGGCTGGGGCCGGGCGACCATTGCGCCATCCTGTCCCTGAACCGCATCGAGTACGTGGAACTCGTGGCCGGGCTCTCGCAGGTCGGGGTCGCGGCCGCCACGGTGAACCCGCGCCTCAGCGATGCGGAGATCACGGCCATTTGCGACGACGCGGGTGCCCGGGTGTTGTTCGTGGACCCCGACAATGCCGAGCGCGCGCGCGCGTGCCGGTTTGCCTCGGTGGAGCGCATCGTCGTGCTCGGCGAGGCATTCGAGGCCTGGCTCGCAGCCGCCCATCCGGGCCACACGCTGCCGAGTGTGCCGGAGTGGCTGCCGTTTACCATCCCCTACACCTCGGGCACCACCGGGCGGCCCAAGGGCGTGCTGGTGTCGAGCCGCTCGCGGGTGCTCACGCTCTTCGGCATGGGCGTCGAGTATGCCTGCTACGCACCGGAAGACCGCTTCCTGGCGCTGGCGCCCATGTGCCACGGCGCCGGCATGGTGTTTCCGCTGGCCTCCGTGTTCTTCGGCGGGTACGCGCAATTGATGGACGCCTTCGAGCCCGAGGCGGTGCTGAAAACGCTGAACAGCGAGCACATCAGCGGAGTGTTCATGGTGCCGACCCACTTCCATGCCCTGTTCGGGCTGGAGCCCGGCACGCTGGCGGCACACCGCGAGCACGCGCTGCGGACCATCATCTCCAACGCCGCCCCGCTGCCGCAGGCCACCAAGGAGCGCATCGTGGAGTATTTCGGCGCCGGGCTGCTGCACGAAACCTACGGCTCCACCGAGGGGGGGATTGTCACCAACCTGCGCCCGCCCGACCAGTTGCGCAAGCAACAATGCGTGGGCCTGCCCTTCCCCGCCACCGAACTCAGCGTACGCGACCCGCGCGGCGGGGAATGCGCCACGGGCGAGGTGGGAGAACTCTTCTCCCGCAGCCCCTACCTGTTCAACGGCTACTGGCAACGACCCGAGGAGACCGCCGAGGCCCTGCACGACGGCTGGTGCACCGTGGGCGATCTGGCCCGCCGCGACGAGGAGGGCTACCTCTACATCGTCGACCGCAAGAAGGACATGATCATCACCGGCGGCTTCAACGTGTACCCGCGCGAGATCGAGGAAACCCTGGTGCGGCACCCCGACATCCTCGAGGCAGCGGTGATCGGCGTGCCGGACGAACGTTGGGGCGAACGACTGAAAGCCTACGTGGTCACCGCCAGCGGCCGGTCGCCAGGCGTCGAGGAGATGCTGGAATTCTGCGCGGACACCCTGGCGCGCTTCAAGATTCCGCGCGAGTTCGAACGCCTGGACGCGCTGCCGCGCAATGCCAGTGGCAAGATTCTTAAAACCGAGCTGCGGACGCGGGCCGGCTAGCCCGTAATGGCATCAGAAATCCGGGTCGAGGGGCGGCAACTCGACCAACCGCTCGTTGACGTAGTGCGTGTCGAAATAAGGGCGCACCGAGGTGATCCTGCCGTCGCGCACCGTAAACCGCACGAGGTAATTATTCTCGTACAGCTCGCCACGCCGGGTCCGGCCCCGCGCCGTGTATTCCAGCGCCGCCTCTTCCCCCTCCGAGATCGCGTTGTGGATGTCCACGGTGTAGCCGGAATCGGGGTCGAACTGGCAGATCAGCGTCTGGTTGAGCCACTCCACGGCGTCGGCAATGGATGCAAAGCGCGGCGAGCGCAGGCTTTTCTGGAAGGTCCACAGCGCATCGTCGCTGCACAGGGCCAGTCCTTGCTCGGGTTCCCCGTCCCAGAATGCCTGCAGGAACCGGGTGGCGATGTCGGCGGCATTCTCGCTCACGTTTGATGCTCCCATCGGTGACGTCGATCCACCAGGGAATTATGCCAGTGCCCCGCTGGCAACCCAAATCCATCACTACCGGCCGCGCTCTTGCGTCAGGTCAATGGAGAACCTCGCCCAGCGCGCGTATAGTATTGAATAATAATACCAATAGGGGTGCGGAGCGGAATGTCCGCACCACCGAACGGGCGGCGCGTCATGGCATGCACGCGCCCAGGAGAGACCGACCATGCTCATTCATCGCAAGTGCCTGCTGGCCGCCATGCTGCTGGCCTTCTCGGGCCCACTGCTGGGCAGCAGCTGCCCGGCGGGCAACCTCATCGGGGACCCGGCGTCCCTGGCCTGGACCCATCACCCCGCCAGCGGCGGCACCGAGGAGTACTGGAGTGCCCGGCTGGAAATCGGCGAGGCCACCCTCGGCATCGGGGGCGAGACCATCACCACCCGGGTGTATCGCGTGCCGGGCACGACGGGCACCATCCCCGGGCCGACCCTCGAGGTGGTGCCGGGGCGCAAGTACGTGCTGGAGTTCCGCAACGTGCTGCCCTACGAGCCACCGGTCCAGCAGCACAACGTCTTCAAGGACCCCAACATCAGCAACCTGCACACGCACGGCCTGCACATCTCGGGCGAGACCCCCGGCGACGACGTGACCCGCAGCTTCGAGGGCGGCGCCGGCGGCGACTTCGTCTACGACATCCCGGCCGACCACATGGGCGGCACCTACTGGTACCACGCCCATCACCACGGCTCGACCTTCCTGCAGGTCTCCGGCGGCGCATTCGGCATGCTGCTGGTGGACGATCGCTTCGACCCGATCCCGGATAACGTCGCCAACATGGCGGAACGCCAGCTGGTCATCGCCTACCTGGACCCGGCCGCGGCCGGCACCGGCGGTGATACCCTGATTTCCGGCACCCTGAGCCCGACCTGGACCGTCAACGGCAAGGTCGCCGGCGACCTGTGCGTGCCTGTGAACACCTGGCAGCACTGGCGCGTGCTGCTGGCCGACCGCGATGCCAGGCCGAAAACGGTGACGGTCGGCGCCGCCTGCGAGGTGGCGCTGATGGCCCGCGACGGCGTCTGGCGCACCGAGGTGCCCAAGCCGCTGACCGACAATTCGCTCAGCCTCACCGGCGCCTCGCGCGCCGACCTGGCCGTGCGCTGCAGCGGCGATGCTGAAATCTCGGTGGGCGGCACGGTGGTGGCCAATGTCTACGCCGACGGGACCGGCGACGACACCGTGCACCCGTTCGACGCGGATGGCGCATCCTCCTGGTTCTCGTATCGCCCGCACTACCTGCGCGACCTGCGCGGGGAGCCGGTGGACAACACCGAGACGGTCAACATGGGTGCGCGCACCATCAACGGCAACAAGTTCGACATCGAGGTGCCCACTTTTGCCCTGGATGCGACCGGCTTGCAGGAATGGACCCTCAAGGGGGCCCGCAACCATCCGTTCCACCTGCACATCTATCACGTGCAGATCAACGGCGCCTGCGGCGAATTCGAGGACGGCGAGTACTACGACGTGGTCGCCAACAATTGCGACATTCGCTTCGACCTCGATTCCTCGCACCCCGACTCCAGCGTTTACGAGGGCCGCACCATCATGCATTGCCACATCCTCGAGCACGAGGACCAGGGCGCGATGGGCTGGCTGGACACCCTCGACCCCGAGCTGCCGGAGGGGTCCGGCTACATCATCGGGGCGCCCACGTTCCCGGCGGGCACCCCGTACCTGGCCTACCATCCGCCCGACACCGGCAGCAATCCGCCCAGCGCGCCCTCCGGGCTCGCCGCCAGCGCCGCCTCGACCACCCGCATCGACCTGGCCTGGACCGACAATTCCGGTGACGAGACGGGCTTCGACGTCGAACGCAGCACCGATGGCCAGAACTTCGGCTTCAGCGACTCGGTGGGTGCGGACACCACCACCTACGCCGATACCGGCCTGACCGCCGGCACCACCTATCACTACCGGGTGCGGGCCTTCAGCCCGAACGGGTCGTCCGGCTATTCCAACCTGGCCAGCGACACCACGCAGTCGGGCGGCACGGCCAGCGCCCTGGAGGTGGCTTCGGTAACGCTCGAGGCCGTCAGCGTCTCCAAGGGCTTCAAGTTCGGGCGGGCGAGCGTGGTCGTTCGCAACGACCTGGGCGAAGCGGTCGCCGGCGTCACCGTGACCGGTGAATTCAGCGGCGACATCAACACGGTCGAGCTTAGCGACACCACCGACGCCAGCGGCAGCACGGTGATCGACAGCACCGACGACCCGGCCACCGAAACCGTGAAGGGCAAGCTCAGCCTGAGGTTCTGCGTCACGGGTTTGAGTGGACCGCTGCCATACGAGGGCGGCGAGGTCTGCAACTCACTGTAGGCGTCCGCGCCCCCGCCGTGGCGGGGGCGCTTCGTGCCCTTCCTGCCGCGCCTCGGCGCCCGGCCGCAGCGCTGAAATCGGGAAAATCCGGCTCGAGGCCGTTGCGACGCCGTTGAGTGGAGCCATCGCGGGGCGCGGGCTTTGGCAATTGGCGGCCGACAGGTTACGCTTAGCGCGTGCAGCACGGAGGAAGGCCCGCGTGTCCCTGCTCAGCGAACTGAAGCGCCGCAATGTGTTCCGCGTGGCGCTGGCGTACATTGTGCTTGCCTGGCTGGTGCTGCAGGTGGCGGACGTGCTGGTGGATGCACTGGAACTGCCCGCGACCTTGAGCAAGACGGTGATCGCGCTGCTCGTGCTCGGTTTTATCCCGACGCTGGTATTCTCCTGGGTCTACGAGCTGACCCCGGAGGGCGTCAAGCGCGAGCGGGATGTCGTTCGCGATGAGTCGATCACGCAGGTCACGGGCCGCAAGCTCAACCTCGCGGTGCTGATCATGCTGGGCCTCGCCATCGGGCTGTTCGTCACCGACCGCTTCATGGGGCCGCGGGCACCCGCCGTGGTGCCGGCAGCCGCGCCCCCGGCGGGCGGCGGCGAGGTGCCGGTGGTTGCCGTGCTGCCGCTGCAGGCCCTGTCCACCGAG
>JABAHS010033347.1_pt1 | contig 17247 bp, 13 predicted proteins | sample 7062111 | NCBI WGS metagenome assembly JABAHS01 (sample SAMN14534600, study PRJNA622989) | marine sediment metagenome | biome: marine biome [ENVO:00000428]; feature: marine pelagic biome [ENVO:01000023]; material: deep marine sediment [ENVO:00002113]; isolation source: pool of 4 deep marine... | reverse complement strand
ACCCTTTCACAAAAACTAAAAATTGTCTCAAAATTTCCCTCGTCTCTAGCTTCAATGATAGCTTGTACAGTATTTCCCCCCACGTTTTTTATCCCAGAGAGGCCAAATCTGATTGCACCGTTAGATGCTGTGAATCCATCCATGCTTTCGTTAACATCTGGAGCTAGCACATCTATTCCCATCTGCTTACATTCAGTAATACTGGAGATAACTTTATCTGTATTACCCGATTCTACTGATAGCAGGGCAGCCATAAACTCTGCAGGAAAATGTGCCTTTAAGTACGCAGTCTGGTATGTAATAAGAGCATAGGCCGTACTGTGACTTTTATTAAATGAATACTCGGCAAATTTCTCCATAGTATCAAACAGTTCTTTTGCCTTTTTGTCACTTATGCCTTTTTTCTTGGCACCTTTTAGAAACCTGTCTCTTTGTTTTTTCATTTCCTCAGGCTTCTTCTTACCCATCGCTCGTCTAAGCAAGTCCGCTTCACCTAAGCTGTACTCAGCAACTGCACTTGCTGTCTGCATTATCTGCTCTTGGTATACGAATAGGCCATATGTATCGGCTAATATTTCTTTTAGTTCATTTAGAGGGAACTGTATCTTTTGTTTGCCATGTTTACGTTTGATAAAATCATCAACCATGCCACTATCAAGAGGCCCTGGACGATATAGAGCCAAAAGAGCAATAAGGTCTTCAAACTGTGTTGGTTGAAGTTTATTTAAAACATCTTTCATACCTGAGGATTCTATTTGGAATATGCCGCGAGTTCTTCCAGTTGTAAGAAGCTTGTATACTTTCTCGTCATCAAGCGGTATTCGGTCTATCTGAACCCACCTATCTTCATCATAATTTTCTTTAATAAGATTAAGCGCTTTATTAATAACAGTTAGCGTTTTTAACCCAAGAAAATCAAACTTAACAAAACCTAACTCCTCAATAGAGTTCATATCGAACTGAGTTACAATCTCATTCTTTGAACCCTTATAAAGTGGTATATGATCGGCAAGTGGCTCGTTTGCAATAACTATCCCAGCCGCATGGGTTGAAGAATGCCGGACCATATTCTCAAGTGGTTTTGCAAGCTCTATCATCTCTTGCAGTTCTGGAGAGCTTTTGATTAGATCTCTTAGTTCCTTAACTTCTTTTATAGCTCTTTCAATGCTAAAAACTTTGCCTCTAAATGAAGGAATTAGTTTTGAGACCCTGTCCACGTCTGCATATGGAATTCCAAGCACACGACCAACATCTTTTACAACTGCTTTTGCAGACATTGTGCCAAATGTGCCTATCTGAGCTACTTTATCAGCTCCATACTTCTCAGTTACATATCTGATCACTTCATCCCTTCCCTCTCCACAAAAATCAATATCAATATCGGGCATACTAATTCGCTCTGGGTTGAGAAATCTCTCAAAAATTAGATCATATGGAATTGGGTCAACTTCGGTAATACCAAGGACATATGCAACAAGACTTCCTGCAGCACTGCCTCTTCCAGGGCCAACAGGGATACCATTTGATTTTGCATAGTCAATAAAGTCTGCAACAACAAGAAAATATCCAGAAAAACCCATCTCTAAAATTATCTTAAGTTCACTCTCAAGTCTTTCTGAGTACTCGTCATATTTCTCATTCGGTATTAAACTCTCGTCTACTTTTTCCTGCAATTTGTTTCTCGAGAGCTCTAACATATACTCATCGAGAGACTGATCACCATCAACCTTGTACTCCGGCAGTTTATACCCTGTCTGCTCAAACTCAAAATCACATCTTTTTGCAACTTCTCCTGTTCTTTTAATTGCATCTTCAAAACCCTCCAGATCCCCAAGCATCTCGCCTTCGGACTTAAGATAGTATTGATCTCCCTGGAACTTGAATCGGTTTTCATCTGCAATAGAAGAGCCTGTCTGTATGCATAAAAGAGCGTCATGGGGCTTTGTATCCTCTTTTCTAAGAAAATGACAGTCGTTTGTAGCAACAATAGGGATGCTTAACTTATCCCCAATTTCTTTGACTTTATTATTCACCCTTTTTTGCTCTGGAAGCCCTGTGGCTTGAACTTCTAGATAATATCTATCGCCAAATATCTCTCTGTACATAGCCGCTACATCTAGAGCACCTTTTACACCTTTAGAAAAGATAGCTTGAGAGAGCTCACTATTAAGACATCCGCTAAGAACTATCAGACCCTCATTGTATTTATCCAGAAGCTCATGATCCACACGAGGTCTTCTGTAGAAGCCGTCAAAGTATGCTGTAGTTACAAGTCTTGAGAGGTTCTGATAACCTTTATTGTTCATTGAAAGTACAGTTAAATGATGAGTTTTTCCCTCAGAGGGGTTATCAGGGTTTATCTTAGGGGTAACATAAATCTCACAACCTATAATAGGCTTTATTCCGCTCTCTTTTGCTTTTTTGTAGAAGTCATATGCTCCAAAGAGATTACCGTGATCGGTAAGTGCAACCGCCTGCATGCCAAACTCTTTGGCTTGCGGGAAAAGATCTTCAAATTTTATTGCACCATCAAGAAGGGAGTATTGTGAGTGAAGATGTAGATGTACAAATCCGTCTGACATTTGAACTATTATATCTAACAAGAATTATGCTTAGCAAGTATTGAAAAAACATCATTTAATTACTGTTGTTTATATGCTGAAATTCTTATCCTCTCTAAGTGAGAAGATATAAATATCCCTATTGAAACATTGAAAAGCGCAGTCTAAAAAGTATATTAACTGCTAATTCTTTATAGGCGCGTATGTTATTCTATTTAGCCTAGTTGTTGTTTTACGTTTGCTCTCAATGGAGAAGAAGGAGGATTAATAAATAATGGAAGCAATATTCTCAATTCTAAATACCATTCCAAGCCCTTATTCAGACCTGGTAGCTGTTGCAGTCATTTTCATAATAATTGCGGTAATTTCATTCATTATTGCTGCACTTTTAGGAGGAAAGGCCGCCGAAGAAGTAGAGCAAGTTGAGCTGGATGAAGATATCCAAATGCCTGAGGAGATAATTGAAGAATTAGAGGCCGCCGATCTTGAGGAAGTGGGAGAAACAGTTCAAGAAGAGTCAGTTCAGCAACTCGAATCTGAGAGTATAGAACCAGAAATTCCTGAGCAAGTTACTGATATCCCACAAGAAGTCATTGAAGAAGATGCAATCACTGATCAAATTGAAGAAGAGCTTGCAGAAATAGTACAGGAAGAACAGGAAGAGGAAACCAAGGAAGGTCTATTCACAAGGTTGAGAAGGGGTCTTTCTAAAACACAAGCAGGTCTTCTTGGTGGACTAGGCGGAATAGTATCTAAAAAAGAAATAGATGCCGATCTTTGGGATGAATTTGAAGAGACATTGATTATGGCTGACCTAGGCGTTAGTACAACAATGAAACTAAGAGAGAATATAGAATCTAAACTCTCAAAACAGTCGCTGACCAGCCCAGAGTCTATAACAGATAATCTAAAGGAAGAAATACTCGAAATATTAAAAGGTGCGCAAGGCGCTCCAATAAATGCTGACACAAGTCCTTTTGTTATTATGGTTGCGGGAGTTAATGGAGTAGGTAAAACAACTACAATTGGAAAGCTGGCGAACAGACTCAAAACAGATGACAGGAAAGTAATGGTAGCGGCAGGAGATACGTTTAGAGCTGCAGCAACTGAGCAACTAGAGGTATGGTCTAAGCGAGTTGGAACAGATTTTCTCAAAGGACAGAGCGGTGGTGACCCCTCATCAGTTGCGTTTGATGCAGTAAAAGCTGCAGAAGCTCGCGGTACTGATATTTTAATAATTGATACTGCTGGAAGACTACATACTAAGGGTAATTTGATGGATGAGCTTACAAAGATGAAAAGGGTTGTTGGGCGGGAACTCGATGGCGCCCCTCATGAAACACTCTTAGTGCTAGATGCAACAACAGGTCAAAACGCTGTCCAGCAAGCAAAGCAATTTAATGAAGCCCTGGGGATTACAGGAATAGTCCTTACGAAACTTGATGGTACGGCAAAGGGTGGAGTTATCATAGCAATAGCTGATGAGCTAAATATACCGGTTAAATATATAGGAATCGGTGAGAGCCTAAGTGATCTTCGTGAATTTAATGCTGAAGAATTTGTTGAGGCTCTTTTCTACTCCGGAGATGAAACTGTTCATTAGACTATTGCTAAAAGTTACGTTCTAATATGAATTATCATGAAAAACATATGTCGCTTGCCTTAAGACTTGCTAAGAAGGGAGAAGGTACAACAAGCCCTAACCCTCTCGTGGGTGCCGTATTAGTGAAGCGTGGCAAGATCATAGGAAAGGGGTATCACAAGAAAGCAGGTCTTGCCCACGCCGAGATTGAAGCTTTTAATGATGCTGCGAAAAAGAAAAACTCAACTAAGGGTGCCACGCTCTATGTAACACTTGAACCCTGTTGCCATACAAACAAAAGAACCCCTCCATGTGTTAAAGCAATTATTGAAAAGGGCGTATCTAAAGTATATGTATCTATGCTCGATCCTAACCCCGAGGTTGCAGGAAAGGGGGTCAAATTCCTTCGAAGAAATGGTATAGAGGTTGAAGTAGGTTTGCTTTCAGATATGGCTAAGAAACAAAATGAGGCTTTCACAAAGTACATTACAACTAGAAAGCCATTTGTAATTTTAAAACTTGCCACCACTTTGGATGGAAAGATCGCAGCTTATACCGGCGACTCCAAGTGGATAGGTAGTCCTGCTCAGAGAAAACATGCACACGAGCTTAGGGCAAAAGTGGATGGCATTATGGTAGGTATTGAGACTGTCCTCAAAGATAATCCTAGCCTAAATGTCAGATTATCGAATAAAACAAATATGGATCCTATACCCATAGTCCTAGATAGTAAATTAAGAATACCTCTTGATTCAAACCTTTTGAAAATCCACGAAAGTATTATCATTGTGACATCTGATAAATCTAAGCCAAGAAAAGTACAGCAACTACAAAATCTAGGTGCAACCATTTTGTATATAAAGAATGATAGAAGACGGCAACTTAACTTAAGAGAACTTATGAGAAGGTTAGGTAAATCTGAGATTATGAGCGTGTTAATTGAAGGAGGTAGCAAAGTTGCTGCGTCAGCTCTGAAGAGTAAAGTAGTAGATAAGGTAGTTTTCTTCTATGCACCAAAAATAGTTGGATCTGAAGGGATAAGCATGATAGGAGATCTCGCAATACCCAGTATAAAAAAATCTATACAAATCAAAAATGTAAGGACAAAAAAAATAGATGATGAGATCATGATTGAAGGATATCTATGATCTTAACTAGATCACAAACTAAAGATATGTTAGTATTTACAGCAACTTATGAGTGATACAAAGGCGAAAAGAATAGGCCTGTTTGGAGGCACTTTCGACCCGATTCATTTTGGTCACCTCCGTGCTGCCGAAGAGATAAAGCACATTCTAAACCTTGATAAGATATTATTCATCCCATCGGCCACGCCTCCACACAAAAAAAATTCACATATAACATTGGCTAAAGACCGGCTAGAGATGATACGACTAGCTATTGATGGAAACAAATATTTTGAGATCTCAAATTTTGAGCTAGAATCGACATCCCCCTCGTACACAATTATCACCCTTGAACACTTCAAGAATAATGAACCAGATTCTGAATTCTATTTTATAGTTGGGAACGAGCTATTTAATGAAATTGAAACATGGAGAGATTACAAGAGATTATTTGAGCTATCTAATTTTGCAGTTATCACCAGACCTGGTTTCTCTGAGCTCGATTCTAGCAGGATACCTCTTGCGCTTAAGGACAATTTTCGATATCATAATACTATAGAAAACGTGATTTCATTTAGTAATAATAAAAAAGAAATCGTATTTATTGAAATCAAAGGAATAGAGATTTCATCTACGGATATTCGGGGTTTTGTTAATTCAGAACAATCCATTAAATATCTTGTCCCAGATAAAGTTGAAAATTATATACGGTCACAAAAGTTATATGCCCGGGAGGCATCTCCATAGACTCTAAAACTAAAGCTCTCCAGGTTGCTCATGCCGCATGGGAAAAACAAGCTGTTAATCCTTTGTTGCTAGAAGTAAAATCTACAAGTGATGTAACTGATTATTTTCTTATCTGCAGCGCAAACTCAGACCGCGGTGTAAAAACTATTATAGACAATATAGAGAAGGTGTTAAAAGAATCTGGTCAGAAGATACTAGGTATTGAAGGTTACAGTGAAGGCAAATGGGTACTTGTTGATTCAGCTGACGTAGTAGCCCATGTTTTCTATGAGCCTCTTAGAGAATTCTACAATATAGAGAGCTTATGGATTGATGCTCCTAGAGTTATATTGCCCTTTGAGGACAACCCACCCCCTCAAAAACCAAAAGTATCCCAAGAACTATATAGATAGATTTCAGTGTAGCTAACTATATAAGCTAGCGTTGAGCATAAATCTGTTTAGCAAGAAAATATAATATTAAAAGCTAGTTACTAGCCTTCTTGGCCTTCCTGAACACCGCGTCTTCTGATAAAAGCAGGTATTTCAAACTCATCATCACTAACTTCTGATGGCAACTGAGTTACAACCGGCTGGAGTTTTTCTGCTTTGGCTGAATTTATACCAGTTGCTATTACTGTAAGCTGAACTGCTTCTTTGAAATCATGGTTAAATACTAGACCAAATATTAAGTTCACATCCTGATGTGCTCTTTCCTTAATATAGTTGCAAGCTTCGTTGAGCTCCTCTATTCCAAAGTCAGGTGAAGCTGTAACATTCAAGAGAATTCCAGTTGCACCATCAATTGATATATCTTCAAGTAGAGGACTTGTTATAGCAGACTCAGCAGCCTCAATTGCACGGTTTGCACCTTCAGCATAACCAGCTCCCATAAGCGCTTTACCACCATTCTCACCCATGATGCTTTTAACGTCGGCAAAATCCACATTGATATATCCAGTACCGGTAATGATGTCAGATATGCCTCTTACTGCCTGATGAAGTACTTCATCTGCCTTTTTAAATGCATCAAGAATGCTCACTTTATGAACTTCTGCAAGTCTGTCATTTGGAATTACAATGAGAGTATCAACTTCTCCATCCATATTGCTGATACCTTCTATTGCCTGTTTATTTCTTTTTGGACCTTCAAAACCAAAGGGTTTTGTTACTACTCCAATTGTCAGTGCACCTATTTCTTTTGCCGCTTGAGCAATAATCGGTGAAGCGCCAGTCCCTGTGCCTCCGCCCATTCCGGCAGTGATAAATACCATATCAGCACCATCAAGAGCCTCAGCTATCTTAGCCTGATCTTCAATAGCTGCTTCTCTACCAAGGTTTGGGTTTCCACCAGATCCAAGACCTTTTGTTGTTCTTGTGCCAATTTGTAACTTTGTAGAAGCAAGAGACTTTCTAAGATCCTGAGCATCGGTGTTAGCAACAACAAATTCTACTCCGTTTAGCCCTCTTTCTATCATGGCGTTTACGGCATTACCACCAGCACCGCCAGCTCCTACTACTTTAATTTTTGCTCTTTGTTCTACGTTTGTATCTTCGAGTTCAAACTTGGCCATAACCTATCATCCTCCTGCAGGATATATTATTTCACTATAACCTAATTTCATTGTAACCTAAAAAAACTCTTGAAACCAGTTTTTCATACTATCAAATATTTTTTTAAATACATTTTCATCTCTTATGCGGAGTTTTTTATCTCCAGTGTACCCCGCACCATATAGAACCAAGCCTACTCCGGTGGAGTAAACAGGGTTAGCAATTATATCAGTTAATCCTCCAACTGCTGTAGGGATGCCCATTCTAACGGGCATTTCAAGTACTCGCTCAGCAAGTTCTACCGTACCATTCATGATAACACTTCCGCCAGTTATAACAACACCTGCTGGTACTAATTCCTGATAACCCGACTTCAAAATCTCTGTTTTAGCAAGGGCAAATATCTCTTCCATCCTAGGCTCGATCACCATCGCTAGGTCTTTTCTGGAGACCTTTCTGAAATGCTTACCCCCAACACTGGGAACCTCAATTTCTTCTTCTGGAGAAACAAGCTCAGCTAATGCCGTGCCATGTTTTTCCTTTATTTTTCTGGCCTCTGCAAGTGGGGTAGACAAACCAAGGGCAATGTCTCTATCTATGTTGTCTCCGCCTAGCGTTACATTTTCTGTATATCTGATACTGCCTCCAACAAATACGGCAATATCTGTTGTGCCGCCACCACAGTCAATTAAAACTACACCAATTTCTTTCTCATCATCGGTCAGAACTGCCTGACTAGAAGCGAGTTGTTCAAGAACCACATCCGCCACATCCATACCCGCTCCATGAATACACTTAACAAGATTTTGTGCTGCTGTAACCTGGCCTGTAACAATGTGAACTTTAGTTTCGAGTTTGACGCCATAAATACCGATTGGATCTCTAATACCCGCCTGACCGTCAACAATGTACTCTTGAGGTATAACATGAATAATTTCTCTATCTGCTGGGATAAGCACAGCATTGGCTGACTCGATAACCCTATCCAGATCCCGTCTTGCTACCTCGCGCTCTCTAATGGTGATCATGCCATGACCGCTGATTCCTTTGATATGACCGCCTGCAATACCTACAAAAACTGTCCTTATCTCGCACCCTGCCATATGCTCAGCTTCTTCTACAGCATTCTTTACGGATTGGATGGTGTTTTCGATATTAACTACCACACCTCTTTTGAGACCAAAAGAAGGATATGTGCCTACACCAATAATTTCGACTTCTTCAGTTTGTGGATTGAGTTCACCGACAATAGCACAAATTTTTGTTGTGCCAATGTCTAGACCTATTATCAAGTTTTGCTCTTTACCCATCTTCTTCTATGTCTGTTTTTACAACTGGCAAATCAAAATTAACAACACCCATATTATCTGAGCTAATATTAATATATTTCTCTTCTATACCCATCATTTCTGCATGGGTAATAATTTTTTCAACCTTCCGCCACTTGCCTGCAATGTCTTTGGTATCAAACTCGATACGCTTTTTATCCACTGTAAACAAGCTGATTCCGTATATTGAGTCAAGATGGATTTCAGAAATTTGAGCCCATTTAAGAACCTTGCTTTCTGAAGATAAATCCAACAACTGTATCGCCTCACTCAAAAGATCCGCGTCATTTATACCTTCGCCTATCAGGACAGGAAAATCAAGGCCCTCGCTAAAATTAGCTGGACCAAGACGTTTACCCTCTTTGCTTAGATAAAAGAATCCTCCATCTTCATCAACAACTAAACAATATGCTTTTTCCTCAACAATATCTATATGTACTATTTTGGGGAACTCTTTTGTAACTTTTACACTCCGAATCCAGGGATTTTTTGATATATTTTTCTCAACAGAGTCCTCAAAAAAGAATATGCTACTCTCTCCTTCTCTAAGCCCTGATCTTTTCAGGATTTCCTTATCTTTAATCTTTGTGCTTCCAGAAATCACTATCTCTTGAACGGTAAATATTTCGAGGTGAAGGGTAAAATAAGCTGCAACTCCAAATACAACTATTACTAATAATACTGAGAGTATTTTTATATACTTGAGATATGAGAACTTATTCTCTTCTACATTTTCATCAAAAAGTTCTTCATTCACTTTTCTTCGTTTCCTATAACTCTGACTTCAGTCTCTAGTTTTATACCTCTTTTATCAAGCGCCTCTTTTTTTGCAAGTTCTATAAGATCTAATACATCTCTTGCACTTGCACCTCCTGAATTCACTATAAAATTTGCATGTAGTTCAGAAAACTTAGCTCCTCCAATTGCAAAACCTTTTAGTCCAAGCTCTTCTATTAACTGGCCAGCTGCGATATCTGGCGGGTTTTTAAAAATAGATCCTGTATTGGATATTTTAATAGGTTGAGTTGAATTTCTTCTCGCCATATAATCCTTAACATTCTGTTCACTCTTGGAACTGTCACCATTCTCTAACTTAAATAGTGCCTTAGTTACCACACTTCCCTTTGGCAAGTTGCTCTTACGATATTCAAAGTTTATTTCTTCGCGTTTAATTGCAATCTCTTTACCTTCTAGCCATATCCATACTGTGTCAACCACATCCTTTATCTCGCCCTGATTTGCACCTGCATTCATAAATATTCCACCGCCTACGGTGCCTGGAATTCCAGCGGCAAATTCAAACCCGGTCAGTCCAGCTTTTATAGTCTTATTTAGTATTGTACCTAGAATGACTCCAGCCTCAGCTAGCACTTTTGTGCCATCTATAATCTCAACTTTCTTAAGCTTTTTTGTGGAAATAACTACTCCAGAGATTCCCTTATCATAGACTATTGTGTTCGACCCTTCCCCAAGTACTACCCATGGCACATCTTCGGTATTCAGTAGATTAAGAAGCTCAAGGAATCGTTCCATAGTGTTTGGCTCAACGATAAAATCTGCGTCCCCCCCCACTTTAAGCCAAGTGTATTTCTTCATTGGATATTGGCAGCTTACGCTGCATCCTACGTCCTCGATTCGTCTAATCAAATCCTTCACCTTAGCTCCTCAACTATCTTTTCTCCAAATGCCCATACGTTCCCTGCACCTAGAGTTAGTACTAGATCATCTGGCCCAAGGTTATCTACAACAGTTGTGATCATGTTGTCACCATGAAGATAGGTAATATTATTTTGGCCTTGTTTTTTTACTGACTCATAGAGTTTCTCAGAAGATATTCCGTCTATTGGATCTTCCCCTGCAGGATATATATCCATTATGTATAACATATCTGTTTCTTTTAATACTCCAACAAACTCATCAAACAATAATTTTGTTCTTGAGTATCTATGGGGTTGGAAGATAACAACCACTCTTCCTTTGTGAGACTCTTTTACAGCAGATAGTGTGACTTCGATTTCCTTAGGATGGTGAGCATAGTCGTCAATAACAGTAATACCCCTTCCCTTCCCTTTTACCTGCAATCTTCTATCAATACCTCTAAACTCTGCCAAGCCCTTGGTCACATCTTCAAAACTCATGCCGAGTTCCATACCAATAGCGATTGCGCCAAGAGCATTTTGCGCATTATGACGGCCTGGGACATTTAGCTTTACAGATCCTAGAGGCGAGTCTCTCTGAAACACATCAAAAGTTGTCTCGAAACCCGAAACTGTAACATTTTCTGCTCTAAGCTCTGCCTCCTGGTCAAAACCATAGGTCAGCATTCTCTTTTTAAACCCTTTAGAGATCGCCTTTATACGTGGACAGTCTATACAGAGCACACTGAGTCCGTAAAAAGGTATCTTGTTAATAAAAGATACAAATGCTCCCTCCAGCTCGTCCATGTCTTTGTAGTAATCCATATGCTCTTCGTCAATATTTGTAAGTACACAGAAAACAGGAGAAAGTCTTAGAAAAGAACCATCACTCTCATCAGCCTCTACAACTATAAAATCTCCTCGCCCAAGTCGCGCATTCGTTCCCATTGCAGTGACTTTTCCACCCACAACAATAGTCGGGTCAAGCTTTCCGTATGATAGTACAGTTGCAATCATTGATGTAGTGGTTGTTTTACCATGACTTCCAGCTACCGCTATCCCGTATCTGAGCCTCATCAGCTCGGCTAACATCTCAGCTCTTGGAATGACCGGAATGTTTATTTCTTTAGCTCTTAGCACTTCTGGGTTATCAGCTCTTATTGCAGAAGAGATCACAACTACCCCTGATCCATCTACGTTTTCAGCGCTGTGGCCTATAGCAATCTTTGCTCCCAAGTCCTTAAGTCTCTTTACTGTAGCTGAGCTGCCGAGATCAGAGCCTGTTATTTCATAACCCATATTTAGCAGTACCTCAGCTATACCACTCATCCCGATACCGCCTATACCAACAAAATGGATTCTCTTTATTTTTCCGTACACTATTTATCTCCAGCTAATCTGTATAGCTCATTTACTATTTCTTTTGCTGCCTCTGGCCTACCTAGTTTTCTTGCATTGTTACTCATATCATTAAGTTTGTCTCTGTTAAGCAAATCGGTCAATGTAAAAGCTAATTTTTCTGGTGTTGCATCTTTATCTTCTATTAGCACTGCGGCCTCATAATCTTGCATTACTTTAGCATTCTCAAGCTGATGATCATGGGCAGCATAAGGGAAAGGAACAAGTATTGATGGTTTGCCAAGAGCTGTTACCTCGGCAATAGTGCCTGCCCCTGCTCTACCTATTACAAGATCAGAGTCACTATATGCACCCGCCATATCGTCAATAAACTGAAGCACTTTAGCCTCTACTCTGTTATCAGAATAAAGTTGTTTAACAAACTCGTAATCTTTCTTCCCTGTCTGGTGAACAATAGAAATGTTAGCTTGTTCAATCTTAGAAAATGCTTCGGGTAGAAATCTGTTTAGAGAATATGCTCCTTGACTACCGCCAAATACTAGAACAGATATATCATCTGAGCCCCTAGAATTGTTTGAAGCACTGATAATATCTCTTCTAATCGGATTACCTGTAATAAGAACCTTCTTTGAAGGAAAATACTGAACATTGGAATCATAGGATGCAAAAATTACATTCACGATTTTTCCAAGAATCCTGTTAGTCACACCAGGAATTGTATTTTGCTCACATATGGCAGTTGGCACTCTAAGCAATGAGGCTGCAATCAAGAAAGGTCCTGACACATATCCGCCTACACCCAGGACGATATTAGGTTTATACTTTTGAATAATTGATATCGAATCTAATAGACCTTTAAAGGCAGAAAATGCTGCCAAAACTGTTTTAAAGAATCCTCTACCCACGAAACCTCTTGAGCTAATATGCTGAATTTCATAACCATTTTTTAATACTAATTCGTTCTCCATACCTGCTTTTGTACCTATGAAAAGTACTTCATCTCCCTGATCTCGTTCTGAGATTTCTTGAGCTATTGAAATAGCTGGAAACACATGTCCCCCTGTTCCGCCACCGGCAATTATTATCTTCATTTTATTCCCGATCTGGATACATTTAGTATTATCCCTACTGCTGCCAAAGAAGTTATCAATGATGAACCGCCGTAGCTTATAAACGGTAAAGTAAGACCTTTAGTTGGAAGGAGTCCTACAGCAACAGCCATGTTAAGTCCTGCCTGAAGAGCTATAAGCACCACACACCCGAAGACCAGATAACATCCAAATAGGTCTGGTGCTCTAAGAGATACCCTTAGGCTTCTAACTAAAAAGACTATAAAACCAATTATTACTAAGACTACCCCTATAAAACCAAGCTCTTCTCCTATGATTGAAAAGATAAAGTCAGTATGAGCCTGTGGAAGAAAAAATAGTTTTTGTGAGCTGTCTCCAAGCCCCGTGCCATACACCCCTCCAAGAGCAAAGGCAATAAAGGATTGTATGGATTGATAACCTGCCCCAAGCGGGTCTTGCCAGGGATCTAAATATGCCGTTATTCGCCTCATCCTATAGCCTTTTGTAAGGACAGCAACCGTAAGTAAGGCAGCCGAGATTAACCCCAAAGGAACTAGGTATCTAATTCTGACCTCGCCAATAAACATCATCGCAAATAGAACAACTATCATTGTTGTTGCAGTACCAAAATCAGGCTCGAGCAGAACCAATATTACATAAATGCCTGCAATCATAATATGAGAGGCAAAGCCAACCATAAAGCTATCCACCTTATCTCTTTTTTTAGTAAGTGAATGTGCCAGATATAAAACCAAAATGTACTTTGCAATCTCAGACGGCTGAAAACTGAAGGCTCCTAGATCTATCCACCTTCTAGCTCCTCCTACATCCTTACCTATAATCAGAACTGCTACCAACAATCCTATTCCAATGATATATGCGGGGTAGACTAGCTTTCTAAAAACTCTATAGTCAACACTAAGCACAGCAAACATTGAGATAAGTCCCAATGCAAGATATATGGCATGGCGTTTAAGGTAATAGTTGGGATCGCCAAAGTTCTCCATCGAATAAACAGAACTTGTGCTATAAACCATAAGCACTCCAACTGCAGTTAGAAAAACTGCAGAGAGAATAACACCGATATCGTAATTCTCTACCTTTTGCAGGTTCAAAGATTTTCAACAATTTCTTTAAACTTAGCCCCCCTATCTTCGTATGAATTAAACATATCAAAACTTGAACAAGCAGGAGAAAATAGGACATTGTCCTTGGGCTGAATATTTTCCCTAGCTATCTCTAATGCCTCTTTCAGAGTGTCCGCAATGTGGCTTGGGACATCTGCTCCAAGTTCATTTTTCATTCTATATTTTGACTCACCTATTAAAACCATAAGGCGTACTTTTTCCCTAACTAAATCTTTAAGTGGTTCAAAGCTCACACCCTTATCCTTCCCTCCAGCAATAAGAATTACTGGACTGGCGAGGCTCTCTAGGGCCCTCTGTGTGGCTGCCGGACTTGTTGATTTAGAGTCATTGTAAACATTAGCACCTGACAGTTTTCCGATATATTCGTTTCTATGTTCAAGGGGCTTAAAACTGTCTATTTCTTGTTGTATTAGCTCTGGATCACAGTCTAAGATAGTAGTTCCTGCTATAGCAGCCATTATGTTTTCTATATTATGTATGCCTAAAAGCTTTGTTGAATCGACGTTATAGCTCTTGTTTCTGAATGTTATCTGAGAACCATCATAGACCACACCGCCTTCAAAATCATCTTTTCCAAAAGGTATTTTTTGTGAATTCACTTTCGGAAGATATTTAGCAATAACTTCATCTTCATTGTTATATATAAACCAATCATCCCCTGTCTGATTTGAGAAGATCTTCATCTTGGATTCCACATACTCTTCAAATGACTCATGATGATCTAGATGGTTAGGTGATATATTAAGCAAAAGCGCAATATCGGGTCTGAAACATGTGATTCCCTGAAGCTGAAAACTGCTCAACTCTAGCACCAATATGTCATACTCATCTGAGTCTTCTGCAATCTGTATAAGCGGAGTTCCTATATTTGCTCCAAGAAAAATATTGCGACCATTTCTCTCCAGTATTTTTGCTATAAGCGTTGATGTTGTCGTTTTACCGTTTGATCCAGTAATAGCAATAATTGGTGTATTAATAAAACGAGAGGCTAGCTCTACCTCACTTACAACCTCAATGCCTTGATCAATCGCTTTTCGAATCTGTGGAATCTTAAATGGAACTCCGGGACTAAGCACTATAGTTTCAGCCCATAGAAATGTTTCATCAGTATGGCCGCCGGCCTCAATTTCTACTCCGAGTGATCGCAAATCATTAGCTATGTCACCTATTTTCTCAAGTTTAGAGCTATCGCTTGCTTTAACCAAAGCGCCTTTGCTAAGCAAGAACCTAACTGTCTGCTCGCCAGTCTTGCCAAGCCCAACAACTAAGATTTTTCGATCTTTAAGTTCCATATTTTTTCTGATCCTTATCTAAGCTTTAGAGTTGACAATGCAAATAGTGCTAGCACAAGAGAAATAATCCAGAATCTAATTACCACTTTGGATTCAGACCACCCGCTTAGCTCAAAATGATGATGAAGAGGAGCCATCTTAAAAACTCTCTTTCCGGTAAGTTTAAATGAGAAAACCTGAATAATTACCGACAATGCTTCAGCTACAAATAAGCCTCCAACTAGAATTAAAAGTAATTCCTGTTTGATTATTAATGCAACAGATCCAATTGCTGCACCAAGGGCAAGCGAGCCTACGTCGCCCATAAATACTTGGGCGGGGTGTGAGTTATACCAGAGGAAACCAAGACACGCTCCTCCAACAGCTGCAAGATATACCGCAAGCTCTCCTCCTTGAGGTATGTATGGTATTTGTAAGTATGTAGAGAACTCTTGGTGACCTGATAAATAGGCAAAAATTATATATGTAGCAGTTGCAATCAATATTGATCCGATTGCAAGGCCATCCAGACCATCGGTTAAATTAACAGAATTTGAAGCCCCTACTACAACCAAAACACCAAAAGGTATATAGAACCAGCCAAGATCTAAAACAGCTTTCTTAAAAAATGGAAACAGAACCGATGTGTAGGAATACGTCTCAGTTTCTGTCCCACTTACAACCATATTAAACCCATTGATTTGTGTTAGAACTAAAGCGACAAAGAGAGTACCAAATACCACTTGTAATAGGAATTTGAACCTAGCGCTCATACCCCTTCCTTTGGAGTATTTAAGCCAGTCATCTATAAAACCAATTAGGCCATAGCTAAAAGTAAAAAGAAGAACAGTCCACATCACCTGGCTTGAAAGATCTACCCAAAGAAGTGTAGATACTGCAATTGCCACAACGATAAAGGCTCCACCCATTGTCGGTGTGCCTGCTTTGGATTTGTGGCTCTCGGGACCGTCGTCACTAATATTTTCTTTAAGCTGCTGTCTAGCCAAGAACCTTATAAACATTCCACCCAAGATTATGCTAATAAGAAACGCCGTAACTCCCGCTCCAAAGGAACGGAAAGTTATATATCTAAAGACGTTAAAAATAATAAAATCATCTTTCAGCAGATAAAGAAGATGAAACATATACTATTGCTCCCCTTGTAGTTCATTTATTACAAGCTCCATTTTCGAGCCTCTAGAGCCTTTTACTAAAACCAAATCACCTGGAGTTGCCAAGTCTATTAAGATTTCAGCTGCGTCTTTATGTGTATCAACACGAAATCCATTGCTTAAATCTCCATAACCTTCTAAGAGGTTAGGTGAGAATTTGCCAAATGCAATAATATTATTAACACCGGAATCAATAAGATACTTACCAAGCCCGAAATGCTCAGATTCACTACCTTCACCAAGCTCAAGCATATCGCCAAGAACCGCTATTGTTTTACCTTGTCCACTTAATCTCACGAGTTCATCAACAGCTCGTTTCATTGAGTCTGGGTTTGCGTTATAGGCATCGTTAATAACTTTAAAACCATAAGGAGTGTCTAGCACTTCAAGTCGCATATGAGTTGGAATATAATTTATGAGACCTTGCTGAATGTGAGAACTATCGCAGCCTAAGGAAAGAGCTATCCCTGCCGCGCAAAGAGAATTTAGTACATTATGTAGTCCGATTCCTTTAATCTCTACTGGGATATCTTCGCCTTCTAAATTCATAGTAAATCTGATATTAGCTAGGTTATGAGAATCTATGTTTGTAGCTCTGATCATAGCTTTTTCGGACTCAATACCATAGGTGATTTTCTGACAATTGAGTGAATCTGCTATCTTTGATACTCTTGGATCATCAAGATTGACAACAAAAATGTTGTCTTGATCAA
>JABAHS010058441.1_pt1 | contig 17256 bp, 17 predicted proteins | sample 7062111 | NCBI WGS metagenome assembly JABAHS01 (sample SAMN14534600, study PRJNA622989) | marine sediment metagenome | biome: marine biome [ENVO:00000428]; feature: marine pelagic biome [ENVO:01000023]; material: deep marine sediment [ENVO:00002113]; isolation source: pool of 4 deep marine... | reverse complement strand
TTCTCTTAGAACTTCAGGAAGTGCTTTAATAACTATATCCTGGCCTTTTCTTGGAAGCACCCGTGCAACAGTTAGAAGTACTCTATTGTCATCTGCAATTCCGAACTTATGTCTAAGCTGATGTAACAAATCTAAATTGGGCTCCTTAGTTAGGAGACAGTTCTCGACCCCATTGTAGACAACTTCAATTTTATCCCCCGCCACCCCTACGCTCTCAATAAGCTCTTTAGTGTTATGGCTAACAGCGATTATTTTTGAGGCCTTGTCATACAGTTTTTTCATTGGGCGGCGCATCAATTTTTTAAAAAACTTATTTCCATAAAAACATGTAGTTATTCCTGAGCCTGCGACCCTAACGATTGGACTAAATTCATGAGACGTAAGGTTTCCTCCCGCAGCTTCAGCCTCCTCTGTTATAAAGAGCACCGCGTCAGGTTTTTGTTCAGATAGTGCTGAGCTCAATGACAATCTACCAAGCAATATATCTGCGAAAGGAATTGATTTTATCCACTTTTTCCCTATTGCCTGAACTCTGATAACCTGGCAGGAAAGGCCTTCATCTACTTCTTTGTCCTTTGAAGAATAACTTGGGGCCAGTACAACCACTTCAATACCCGATTCACTTATGCCCTTGGCCAATTTATAACTAGTAGTGGCTAACCCTCCCAGAAATGGTGGGAATTCGTGAGTGTAGATTATTAATTTCATGTATTCTATTGACTATATAGTATAAGACTTACAGATTGATTTTTCTTTTTATTACTCTTATGATTTACATTATAATACACTATATACAGTATTAGACTCTAGGTCTTATAAATGGAGAGGTAAATGGAAAATTTAGGAGAAGAATTACTTAAGATATTAAAAACTGAAGTAGGGCAAGGAAATTCAAATACAACTAAGCTTGCAGAGAAGATAGTGGAACTACATCCTGATCTTGATTTTACTAGAACAAAAATAGAAGTAGTCGAAGCACTTAGAGAACTATCTTTTAATGGAAGAATTCAGATCCTGACAACTAACTGGGAGCTTGGGGACGAGTTTCTTTATCTAGATGAAGGCGCAAAGAGTAAAATTGAGCTCGAGTAAAATAGATTACATACGAATAACCGGGATTTTAGATTTAAATTATGGCTCAGAGAATACGGATGTAACATATAACATAGAACATTCCGCAGATGAGGAGTTTAGCAAATCTAAAAACGGAATCATAACCCTTAGGCTCTCAGAGTTATTAGACATAAGTGGCTTCCATGATAACGACATAGAGCACATTGCATCTCAGTTATTAGAGCAGATACTTATTAGAGAAAGGGATGAGGAAAGGACCTTAAGTATTTTACATAATGAAGGTATACCACTTGAAGACTGGCTTGTAATGAATACTCCAATGTTAAAGCAATAAAACTATATATATAAATAAGTTATAGTATTAATATCTGAAGACCTTTACATTGTTATTTAAAATGGTGTATAATCTTAGGATAATTTTATTTATTACCGATGTTCTTTGACAATTTAAATCAATATAAAGACAAGAGAGACTGGTCTGGGCAACCGGTTGTATTATGGGTTGGGTGAATTTGAATAATCTCTTAGGAGGTATAGGTATGGTACTGAGGCGTTCTCTTCTTTTATTGATAGCACTTCTTCTTCCAACCGTAGCCTTTGCAACTACCACATATGTTGTTAAAAAGGGGGACAATCTTTACGATCTATCTAGGAAGTATGGAGTATCGGTAGAAGATATTAAAACATTAAACAATCTTGACAGCATTAATTTAGGAATTGGTGATGAGTTACTTATTCCTGCTTCAAACAAGGATGGCAATAATAAATATGTAGTTAAAAGTGGAGATACTGTTAGTGAAATAGCTGAGAAATTCGGCGTTAAAACTAAAGATTTAAAAGCAGCAAACAAATTAAGAAATAATAATTTACAGATTGGTCAAACTCTTTATATTCCCTCCAATATCACCGAATCAAATGAAGTAGTATCTAAAAGCACTGCCACGGCTAAAGATCAAGAAATAGCTGCTCCCAAAAAAGAAAACAAAGTGACCCCTGGTGTATATACAGTCAAGCAAGGCGATACTTTGGGTCAGATCGCAGAAGATCACGGATTTAGATCGAGTAAACAATTAAAAGAAGCAAACAACCTCAAAAACCATAACTTACAAATTGGTCAAANNATAACTTGCAAATTGGTCAAAAGCTTATTATTCCTAACGCCGACGTTGCAAAAGTGACAGACGCCACACCTCAGAAGAAGACAGATACCAACTATACAGTATCAAATACATATAAAATAAATAAAGGCGATACAATATCTGGAATATCCAGCAAGTTTAATATCTCAAAAGAAAATGTTAAACAATGGAACAACCTCTACAACAACAATCTTAGGACTGGTCAGAATTTATACTTAACCCCTAACAAAGATATGGTCTCTGCCTCACAACGGGCGCAGATCAAACTTAAATCCAAATATACTGGGGAGTATAAAGTTAAAAGTGGTGATACTCTCGGACATATTGCAGCAAAGCACAAAGTTTCTGTTAAAGAACTTAAGTCTGCTAACGATCTTAAAAACGACAACCTTTCAATTGGGAAAGTATTGAAGGTCCCAGCTCAATCCAAAAAAGATAGTGTAGTCGCAAAACAAACAAAAGAAAAGACCACCCGCACTTCTATAACCAAGTACATAGTTAAAAAGGGTGACACACTAGGCGTTATTGCTAAGCGCCACGACTCTTCAGTTGCAAAAATAAAAGAAGCTAGCTCCTTAAAAAACAACAACATAAAGGTTGGTGACGTTTTACTAATTCCAGGAAGCAAAACTGTACTAAAAGCAAAAAAACATACTAGCACAAAATCGGCTGGACCTAAGTACACCGTAGTAACTGGTGATACACTTGGAAAAATTGCTGGCACACACGGAATTTCAATTCAGGATATAAAAACTGCAAATAATCTCAAAGACAATAATTTGCATGTTGGTACGAAGCTTGTAATTCCTGCTGCATCTATAACAAATCCAAAAATTACTCGAACAACCAAAAAACCGGCTCAACAAAAGAAAACAGTTTCTAAGTCTACAGGATCTACAAACTCTATTATTCGCAATATAGGCATTAAAGAAGAAATTATTAGAACTGCCAAACAGTACCTCGGGGTTCGATATAAGTTTGGAGGATATTCACTCAAAACTGGTATAGACTGCTCAGGATATGTTAAGAAAATCTTCGGCAAGTTTAATATAGATCTCCCAAGAACAGCAAGAGATATGTACTGGAATGCCGGAACCAAGGTATCTAAGAGCCAGCTGCAAATTGGAGATCTAGTATTTTTCACAACATATGCAAAATTCCCATCCCATGTGGGTATCTATATGGGCAATGGGCAATTCATCCATGCATCATCAGGTGCTCGCAAAGTATCCATAACAAGTCTCAGCAAAAAGTACTATCAGAAAAGATATATCGGCGCTAAAAGGATACCGATATCAGCTGTATTTGAAAAAGAGTACTCTCAGAAATAATCAACTCTACAAACAACCTTACTTCTTATGAGAATTTATAGGATAATTGCGTATGTGTTGCGCAAATATTGATTCTCACATTGAAAGATTTGCCTCAATGTTTATATTAAAGGGAAGCCATGGACAAATACCTAAAAAGCTTTGAAGATTATCTAAGGTCGGAGAGAAATTACTCAAAGCATACCATAAAAGCATATATAACAGATATAAAAGAATTCAGCGAAGTATTAAAAGAAATGGACCTTATCTCATCCGATAATGATCAAATAGATTTCACTCAACTGGATGAGACCCCGATCAGAGTATATATAAGTAAGCTATATAATAAGAATAAGAAGGTTTCGATATCTAGAAAACTGGCATCAATCAGAACATTCTTTGAATTTTTAATCAGAAGCGGTCATATGAAATCCAATGCTGCAAAGCTAGTTCCAACCCCTAAGGGAGAGAAAAAACTACCAACTTTCTTAACAGTAGATGAGGTAGTAAAGCTTGTGGAAACTCCGGGCTCAGATAACGCCTATGAATCGAGAGACAGAGCTATTTTGGAACTGCTTTATTCATGTGGACTTAGAGTAAGCGAACTTGTAGGAATAAACCTGCAAGATCTAGATTTGGACTCGATGAGTGTAAAGGTGCTTGGAAAAGGCAATAAAGAAAGAATCGTTCCACTTGGATCTAAAGCTGAGAATGCATTAAAAACATACCTAAATCAAAGATTGGATTTAAAACCAAAAGATGATCAGCTCTTTGTTAACTCCAAGGGTGGGAGATTAAGCACTAGAAGTGTTGATAGAATAATAAAGAAATATGCGGTGCTATCAGGAATACCAAAGAATATAAGCCCTCACGTTCTCAGACATACGTTTGCGACTCATCTATTGGGAGGAGGAGCGGATCTGAGGGCTATTCAGGAGATGCTTGGTCACAAGAGTTTATCTACGACACAACGATATACTCATACATCAATAGAGAAATTAATGGAGATATACGATAAAACACATCCAAGAGCATGAAGGGAATAAAATGGAGAACTTTCACGGAACAACAATAGTTTGCGTTAAAAAAAATAACCAAATTGCAATGGCTGGTGACGGCCAGGTCACGTTGGGACACACAGCAGTAAAGCATTCTGCAACAAAAGTTAGAAAGATTTATGGAGACAAAGTGGTAGTGGGGTTTGCCGGAGCAACAGCAGACGCTATGACATTATTTGATAAATTTGAGGCAAAGCTGGAGGAATTTAGAGGAAACCTTAGCAGAGCATCTGTGGAGCTTGCAAGGGACTGGAGAACGGATAGAATCTTAAGAAGACTTGAGGCATTGCTTGCTGTAGCAGATAATGAATCAATGTTCCTAATTTCAGGTAGTGGTGATGTGCTAGAGCCAGACGATAACGTTATTGCAATTGGCTCTGGAGGCTCGTTTGCACAAGCAGCAGCAAAAGCACTCAATAAATATTCTGATTTGAGCGCTGAAGAAGTTGTAAAAGAATCCCTGCATATTGCATCAGAAATTTGCATTTATACAAATGATAATATTACAGTTGAGGTATTGAATACAAATGAGTAATGACATCTTTTTTACACCTAGAGAAATAGTCTCGGAGCTAGACAGATATATAATAGGTCAAGATAAAGCCAAAAGAGCTGTATCAATAGCGCTTAGAAACCGTTGGAGACGACAGCGTGTTTCTCCCGAACTTAAAGATGAGATTGCACCAAAGAATATTCTTATGATCGGCCCTACAGGAGTAGGAAAAACAGAGATTGCAAGAAGACTTGCTAAACTCGCCCAGGCCCCATTCCTAAAAGTAGAGGCTTCTAAATTTACTGAAGTAGGTTATGTAGGTAGGGATGTCGAATCTATGATAAGAGATATAACCGATATTGCAATCAAAATGGTAACTGATGAGGAAAAGAATACTGTTAGAGTAAAAGCAGAAGAACTGGCTGAGGAAAGGATGTTAGATTTATTACTGCCTCCTCCTGCACCAACTCCTGAAGGTGAGACCGCTGAATCTAATAGTGATACGAGACAAAAGTTAAGAAAATTGCTCAGAGAAGGAAAGCTAGATGAAAGATATGTAGATATAGAAGTGACTTCTAAGAATAGCCCTATACAAATATTCTCACCATCTGGAATGGACGAGATGGATATGAATATTTCAGATATGATAGGAAATCTTTTCCCAAAGAAAACTAAACAGAGAAAGGTAAACGTTCCAGAAGCTTTAGAAATATTAATACAGGAAGAAGCCCAGAAACTAATAGATATGGACAACGTTCTTAAACTAGCTATAGAGAGGGTTGAACAATCTGGCATTATTTTCATTGATGAAATTGATAAAGTTGCTGGCCGTGAGAGCTCTGCTGGCCCGGACGTGTCAAGAGAGGGTGTGCAGAGGGATCTTCTACCAATAATTGAAGGCTGCACAGTAAACACTAAACACGGCATGGTTAAAACAGACCATATTCTATTTGTAGGCGCAGGGGCGTTTCATGTATCAAAACCCTCAGATTTAATTCCTGAGCTTCAGGGCAGATTTCCAATCAGAGTAGAGCTTGAGCCTCTAACAACTGATGATTTTGTAAACATATTAACTAAGCCCAAGAATGCTCTTATTAAACAATATGTGGAGCTGCTTAATACTGAGAAGATTGAGCTTATATTCGCAGATGACGCGATTAACGAGATTGCTGAGACTGCTCAGAACGTTAATGAGTCAACTGAGAACATAGGGGCAAGAAGGTTACACACAATTATGGAAAAAATGCTTGACGATATCTCTTTTGATGCCCCCGATATGAAGGAAGATAAGATTGTAATAGATGCTAGTTACGTTAAAGATAAGATCTCTGATATCGTTAAAGACAGAGACCTGAGCAGATACATATTGTAGCCTGGGGAGATATAGTTGTGTCAGTTTTTTCAATCACCAGATGTGTTTATGATGACGATATTAAGCAAGAGCTTCTCGACATTAAAAAATTATCCCTCCGTATTCTAGAGNNAATAGAATGGGAAACCAAGGAAGACCATGAAGCGAGCATGGAAAGCCCCGACTGGGATCCTGTTAACCCTACATGGATTGCATTAACTAATGGTGGAAAAATCACTTTTGAAGTAAATCTATTTGAAGAACATTAGATACTAGACTGAAAAATAGCTTTTCCAACAAAAAATGGCCCAAGACTCTCCAAGTATTGAGATGTTTGCTTAGTTTTGCGCATGGCTTGAATCAGGGCTGATAGAGGAAAGAGTTCCTTCCCTAAAACACCAATAACAAAATCGTTATCATTTTTATCTAGTCCATGACATGCAAGTCTGATATCTGTTCCAAGTCCTGCATGGCCAAATTTGAAGCCCAATTTGCCGTGCTCTCCTAATACCACCCTCTGCTCATCTTCTGAAAGCGTCTCAAAACTCTTTTCTCTTCTGAGCGGATACCAAATTGCCCATGGTATCTCCGGGTTTAGAACTTTGTTGCGAGGACCACTAATCAGAGTTTTTTCAAGATCGGGTTCATAACCAAGAGAGTATGTTCTCCCTAACATTGTGAATTCATGTTTGGCAGTAAGTTCCATAAACATTGATTTGTTGAGAAATTCTCTTACCTCACCAATAATAAATTCTGGGTCCTCACTAAGTACAAGAAGCCCGATCCCATAGGGATCATTGATATCAGCATAAAGAACAAGTTCTATATTAGTCGCCTGGAGCTCCTTTATAACTTCAGAAGTATTCCAGCAATCACCAAAAGCCATAAACTGCATAAAAAGCCTTTTGTCAGAGGAAATTATAGTTCCGTCTTTTGCTCGTCCTTTCTCACTAATATCAACCTTGCTCTGATTCTCTTCATTCATGAAATAATCTCCTTAGAGTGAAAATATAACAGGATAAATTCCTATTGGCGATAAATCATTAATCTAAAACAACTTATTGGCATAGTGATATATATATTTTATAATAGTGAGCTTAATTTTCAGGACAATATTATGATGAAAGAATTCACAAATAAAGCTAGAACTCTTGTAGAGGCCCTTCCCTACATAAAAAAGTTCTATGGTCAAACGATTGTAGTTAAGTATGGAGGAAGTGTTGGAGATGAGGATTTAAACAACTTTGCACGTGATGTGGTGCTAATGAAATATGTTGGAATGCACCCGGTGGTAGTGCACGGCGGTGGCCCTCAGATCGGTAACCATCTCAAGAAGCTAGGAATAGAGACTGATTTCATTGCAGGGCTTCGTGTAACTGATGAGCAGACTATGGAGGTTGCAGAGATGGTGCTAGTAGGAAAGATCAATCAGAAAATAATCGAGGCCATACATTCTATGGGCGGTAAAGCTGTAGGAACATCAGGTAAAGAAGGGAAGATGATCCTAGCTAAAAAACTGGATCTAAAAAAATTCGCTAAAGAAAACGGCGTCAAAATCCCTAAGGGAGCTGACCTAGGTATGGTTGGTGAGGTTGAAAGTGTAAACCCCGATCTTATTAAAGTGCTTGAGAATTCAGGCTTTATCCCGGTTATAGCTCCAATAGGTTTTGATGATGAGGGCAGGACTTTCAACATCAACGCCGATCACGTTGCGGGCAAAATCGCGGGAGCTCTTAATGCTGTTAAGCTCGTATTACTTACAAATGTCACGGGTATTTTAGATAATAAGAAAAAATTAATTTCCACACTTAATGAAAGAGAAGCTAAAAAACTGATTAAGAAAGAGGTAATCTCAAGCGGTATGATACCAAAAGTCATGTGCGCTATCGAAGCGCTTCACGAGGGAGTGCAGAAGGTACATATAATTGACGGAACTGTGGATCACGCATTAATATTAGAAATTTTCACTGACTCCGGAATCGGAACGGAGATTATACTTTGAGCACCAAGCAAATTATATCAAACACGAAAGATTACGTAATGAATACCTATGGTCGCTACCCCATAGCTATGGTAAGAGGGAAAGGATCATGGATATGGGATGCAGAAGGCAAAAAATATCTGGATTTCGTAACTGGTATTGCAGTTAATAACCTAGGTCACTGCCATCCGAATTTAACTAAAGCAATTAGAGATCAAGCCAAGCAACTTGTGCAGCCATGTAATCTATTTCATATCGAAAAGCAAGGCGAGTTTGCTAAAATGCTCGTAGAAAATTCTTTTGCAGATAAAGCATTCTTTTGTAATAGCGGCACTGAAGCGAATGAGGGAGCAATTAAACTGGCCCGCAAATGGGGAGCGGATAACGGCGGAAAATATAAGGTTCTTCATGCAAGGGATTCATTTCATGGAAGAACAATGGGCTCACTTAGTGCTACAGATAAAAATTATCAAGCTGGCTTTAAGCCACTAGTTCCAGGGTTTAAATCTATAACCTATGGAAAAATCGATTCTCTTGAGAAAGCTCTTAAGGATGACAAGATTTGTGCTGTATTGCTTGAGCCCATACAGGGCGAAAATGGAGTAGTGCTTCCTCCGGATGACTACTTAAAGCAGGTCCGCAGGCTATGTACAAAAAATAAAGTTCTTCTGATACTTGATGAAGTGCAAGTTGGTATGGGAAGAACAGGAAAACTCTTTGCCTATGAGCACTACGGGATCAAACCCGATATTATGACCCTTTCAAAAGCACTTGGAGGGGGTGTACCTTGCGGAGCATTCCTTGCTACCAATAGAGTAGCCAAACACCTTACCCCTGGAATGCATGGTACGACTTTAGGGGGCAATCCTCTGGCCATGAGTTCGGCTATTGCTGTTTTTGAAACAATTCAAGAAGAGGGCTTGCTAGATGGGGCCAGTAGTATGGGTGAGTACTTCTTAGAAAATCTTCAGATGCATGCAGAAAACTATAAGAAAGAAATAAAAGGTGTAAGGGGTAAAGGTCTTATTCTAGGTGTAGAGTTTAAAAATAAAGATGTTGCTAAAAACGTAGTAAACACATGCATAGACAAAGGACTTCTCACAATACTTACAAAAGGACAAGTAATGAGGATTCTTCCTCCACTTAATGTGAAGAAAAAGGAAATAGATTTCGCTCTTAAAACTATAGACAAAGTACTTAGTGAGGTGAGTGATGACTAGGCACCTTCTAAGTATATTTGATCTATCAAAAAGTGATTTTAATATGCTATTCAAAAGAGCAGCTCAGCTAAAGAAACAAAAGAAAGCTGGGGCAACTCATAACAGCCTTAAAAATAAATCTATAGGAATGATTTTTGAGAAGCTTTCAACTAGAACACGAGTTTCTTTTGAAGTTGCAATTAATGATCTAGGGGCTAGCTGCCTCTATATGAACCCAAGTGACATGCAGCTTGGTCGGGGTGAGTCTATAGTTGACACCGCAAAGATTATATCTTCTTATCTGGACGGCGTAATTATTAGGACATTTGAGCAGGAGAGGATTGAGGAGTTTGCGAATAATTCCAAGGTGCCTGTGATCAATGCTCTGACAGACTTGGGACACCCTACTCAAATCGCTGCAGACCTCTTTACAATTATTGAGCAAGGAAAGAAATTAAACAAAATTAAACTTGCTTACGTTGGCGATGGTAATAATATTGCTAACTCCTTCATAGGTGCTGCTTCAACTCTCGGCATAAATCTTTGGATATCAACTCCAAAAGGTTGTGAGCCCAATGATGATTTTCTTAATAAGGCAAAAGAGAATGGGGGATCAGTTACGATATCACATGATCCTAAGCAAGCTGCCAAGAATGCAGATGTTCTATACACCGATGTTTGGGTAAGTATGGGACAAGAGAAAGAAGCTAAGAAGAAGCAAAGAGCTTTTAAGCCTTTTCAGATTAACGATAATTTGCTCTCGCTAGCAAAGAAAGATGCAATTGTTATGCACTGTTTACCTGCACACAAGGGAGAAGAAATCACTGAAGAAGTATTAGAAGGCCCAAATTCAGTGATATATGACCAAGCAGAAAACAAGCTCCATATGGGTAAAGCCATATTAGAAATGTTTCTCAAATAATAGTATAAATTCCCATCGAAAAACTACCTCTTGAACTGTAACATTTACTATCATATCCTTATTAAGGGTGTTAATATTATAGATAACAATCTCTTTGGAGCTATGTAATGAGACGCGGTGAAAAAGTTTATTATGTAAAGGACTTTATACAGACTATACCTCTTCCTTCGCCCAAGAAAATATATAAGGAACTCGACTTACTGGGCTACAAAGGTCAAGAGGAAGCAAGACGTGCTGTATCGCTTGCTGCTTATCGGCATGTAAAGCGCTTGAAACAGATGCATACCGGTAATACTCCTAGAGTAGATTTAGTCCCAAGACCGAACTCTATTCTAATAGGCCCCACTGGATGTGGAAAAACCTATCTTATCGAACTGCTTTTTGGTGAAATATTTAAGCTCCCTTTCGTTATTATTGATATGACAAAGTTCACCGAGTCTGGTTATGTGGGGGACGACGTTGTAAATATCCTCGTACAACTCGTTTATGCCGCAAATGAAAGCATAGATATAGCAGAGTGCGGTGTGATAGTTCTAGACGAGTTTGATAAAATAGCAGGATCGTATAGCAGTGCAAGATTTGCTGGACAGGGAACAACAAAAGATGTCTCAGGGTTTGGAGTGCAAAGAGAGCTTCTTAAAGTTTTAGAGGGGACCGATGTGCAGATACCTCTTGATTTTGGGTTCTCGAGCAGAGGTCCACGAGCTCTTATCTCAACTCGTGACATATCATTTTTTGCAGTAGGAGCTTTCTCTGGAATAAAAAATCTATTTGGAAGTAATGAAGCCGGATTTATTAAAGATCTAGATAAAAACAATGTGCATGATGATGCAATTGCATACAACATGAGTCACGAAGAAGCAGATGATATTACAAAATTTCAACTCTTCGGCTTCCTCCCTGAGTTGATTGCAAGATTTAATAGAATTATACCGTTTTCACCGCTCAGCCGGGACACACTACAAGAAATTATTCAACTTAAGATTATGAACTACCAAAGTGAGTTTAAGGATGAGGGGTTCCAGCTTATACTTGATCCGATAATTATCGATCATATCATTCAGGAAGCAAAAAGAAGACAAACAGGTGCTAGAGGGCTTGACGTTATTATCTCAAAACACCTTGAGGATGTAGCTTTTGATATATTTGGAAAAGGAGAGAAAGGCGAGGTTACTCTTACAGTTGAGTCTGACAAGGTTACCCACAGCGTTAAGAGACGTGCATGAAGATATATATTGAGAGTTTGGGTTGCTCTAAAAACCTTGTAGACAGCGAGCTCATCCTGGGCTCACTAAAAAAATCCGGACATCAAATTTCATCAGAAGAAGAAGCTGATGTAATAATTGTAAATACTTGCGGCTTTATTGGTGACGCCAAGAAAGAGTCTGTAAACGCGATACTTGATCTCTTGGAATATAAAAAAAGTGGAAGCTGCAAAAAATTGATAGTCACTGGCTGCATGGTTGAGAGATACTCTGAAGAACTGAGCCATGAGATTCCAGAAGTGGATGCATTTTGGGGAACAGGAAATATTTTTAAAATTGGGGATGCTCTGGAAGAAGAATCTAAGTATACTAATATGTACACACCAGGAACTATTTATGACCCTGACTCACCAAGAGTCATGCTCACCCCTACTCACTCAGCATTTGTAAAAGTATCTGAAGGATGCTCCAGAACTTGTTCTTTTTGCATAATACCAAAGATGAGAGGATTTATGAAGAGTAGAAGTATCGATTCAATCGTTGGAGAAATACAGGGTCTTGCAGAACAGGGCGTAGGCGAGATTAATCTAATTGCCCAAGATATGACAAGCTACGGAAGAGATATCGGCACTAATTTGGAGGAAATGTTGAGAGAGGCATCAACGATTGATGGTGTAGACTGGATAAGAATTCATTACTGGTACCCGTGGGGGATAACAGATTCACTAATAGAACTGGTTGCTTCTGAAAATAATATTCTTCCTTATGTTGATATGCCACTTCAGCATATAAATGACAGGCTTCTAAAAGAAATGGACAGAAAAACTTCTAGCAAAAAGATAAGAGATATTATTAAAACCCTGAGATCAGGAATAGATGATTTAGTTCTAAGAACTACTTTTATTGTAGGATTTCCAGGTGAAACAGAAGATGAATTTGATGAGCTGCTAGATTTTGTAAAAGAAGCTCAATTCGATAGAGCTGGAGCTTTTAAATACTCACAGGAGGAAGGTACTCCAGCTGGAGTTATGGGTGATCAGGTGCCTGAGGATATTAAAGAAGAGAGACTCGAGCAGCTAATGCAGGCACAGTCTGAGGTTTCTTTGAATAAGAACAAAGCACTTATCGGATCTACTTTTGACGGATTCGTTGAAAGCATTGAAGATGGCAACTATGTGGCCAGGATTTCCTCTCAAGCTCCTGAAGTAGATGGATATACATATATACAAAGAGAAGAAGAGCTTATTTTAGGAGAATTGGTGGATATTAAAATTACTGATGCTGATATTTATGATCTCTACGGTGAGATCGTTTAGGTACTTCTAATAGAACACTCCGTATAGATTACACCCCTATTAATCTACCCCATCTGCATCGAACATTTGGCGAATGCCATATGTAGTATTTCTTTCTGCTGGAATACGGCCTATCTCTCTAGTTAGACGTCGGAATTCCTCAGGTGGAAAATACTGCCCATAGCTTGCACCGGCAGATCTGGATATCTGCTCTTCCATCAACGTGCCGCCAAAGTCATTAGCGCCAGCAGTGAGAGAGAACTGTGCAAACTCAGGACCTTGTTTTACCCAGGAAACCTGTATGTTATTGATCCAGCCTCTCAGCATTAGTCGTGATACTCCGTACATTTTTAGCTGATCTAGATCTGTCGGTCCTTCAGCAACTTTTCCTTTTGAGTGTTTGAACAGTCTTGTGTTCCAAGGGATAAATCTAAGAGGAACAAACTCTGTAAAGCCACCCGTTTCTTTCTGTATATCTCTAAGTATTCCTATGTGTATAGCCCAGTGTCTAGGCTCATCCACATGACCATACATTATTGTTGATGTAGTGTGCATACCAGATTTGTGGGCCTTTTTTACAATCCTTATCCATGCCTCTGTAGGCATTTTTCTTGGTGCAATTATTTTTCTAACTTCTTCAACCAATATTTCCGCAGCAGTACCAGGGAAAGTATTGTGTCCAACATCTTTTAGCTTTTCTATGAATTCTTCTTCAGAAATGCCAAGTGATTCTGCTCCATAGTAAATTTCGAATGGCGAAAAAGCATGTGTGTGCATCTCAGGAACAGCTTCTTTAACAGCTTTTATTAATTCAACATAGAAGTTGCCATCTATGTCAGGGTGCATACCACCTTGCATACAAACTTCTGTTGCACCTATATCCCATGCTTCTTTTACTCTGTCTGCAATCTCATCCATGCTTAGGAAATAAGCCCTCTCGTCACCCTCTGGAGCCATAAAATTACAGAAGCCACAGTATGTGTTGCATATATTTGTAAAGTTAATATTTCTATTCACTACGTAGGTAATTACATCTCCCACATCTTCTTTCCTAATTTCATCTGCAGCTATGGCAAGTGCTGAGATTTCATCAAGGTCTTCAATATTGAATAAGGCTTCACCTTCTTCTACTGAGATCTCATCGCCAACAAGAGCTTTATTGATTATCCTGCCGGTAGTGCCGTTAACTTTAGACAATAGGCTATCTATACCCATAGCCCTGTTTTCTTTAATTCTGTTGATTGCATTTTTGATGTCAGCCATTTCACACCTCTCCAAGTGGGACGTAACCATCCTTATCTACTGAATTTAATACTCTTGTTAAAACATTTTCTTCTATAAATTCATTATCTATAAACTCAGGATATACGGGCAGTCTTTCGCGTAATACAAATCCCATATCCTCAACCATCACCTGCATTCTCTCAAGCTTAGGCCATGGGGCTTCTGGATTCACATAATCAATTGTTACAGGGGAAACTCCACCAAGATCATTAATTCCAGCATGAATAAAGTAAGGATAGGTCTCAGGATTCAAGTTAGGTGGAATTTGCAGATTCATATCTTCACCAAATACTAGTCTAGATATAGCAACTAGTTTTAACATATCAAGAAAATCAGGTGGAGGATTCTTTTCCATTCTGATCCCATGTTTAGGACTAAAATTCTGAATTATTATTTCTTGTAGATGACCGTATTTATCATCAAGCTCTCTGAGAGCCAATAGTGAATCAATTCGCTCTTCCCATGTCTCACCTATTCCAACTAATATTCCTGAGGTCCAAGGTATTCTATGCTCCCCAGCAAGCTCCATTGTTTTCATTCTCTGTTTCGGCACTTTATCAGGGCAGCGGTAGTGGGCTTCTCCTTTTTGAAGCAGCCTTGGGCTTATGTTTTCAAGCATAAGTCCCATACTAGGATTTGATTCTCTAAATCCTAGAAGTTCTTCGCTGGTTGCCAGACCCAGGTTTGTATGGGGGAAAATGTCTTCTTTAAGACCTGCTTCACCCAAAGCAATTAAATAATCTGCTGTTGTCTCATACCCCAGTTTTTTCAACGCTTCTTTGTAGACTGGGTACTTAAGCTCTGGTTTGTCACCTGTTACAAATAGAAGCTCTGTGCATCCAAGCTCTGCACCCTTCTTAGCCATATCTACAACTTCTTCAGGACTCATAAAGAGAGGGCCTTCACCAGGTTCATATTTAAAGGTGCAGTACCCACAATGATTTCTGCAGATTTGAGTAACGGGGACAAAGACATTTTTAGAATAAGTTAGGATACGACCTTTACCGCTATCTCTTAGTTTGGATGCACACATAAGAAGATATTGTGTTTCATCTTTTTCTATTTCTATAAGATATAAAGACTCTTCTCTATCTATTACTTCTCCAGATAGTGCTTTATCCAATATTGCCGACAATCTTTTTGAAGGACCGTTCAACAATGGCTGACAGTCTAATGAATCAAGTATATTTTCCCAATTACTATTAGTAGAATCCATTTGAATTTTTAGATAATTTCCCCAAAAAAAATTTAGAAAAAAGCTGGGGTTTAGAAAACTTCTCACCCCAATTAACCCTACTATGTTCGCATAGATATCCTATGCTTGTCAAGCATAAAGTATGCAGTATTTTGGGAGTAATTCAAATAAATTATTGTATAAGATCAAGTACAGATGATGCAAGCTTAGAAGCTTTTTCCTTATTAGACATAACTGTATCAACTACTAAGGTCTTAAGACCTAAATCTCTTATCTCATGATTTTCATGGGCATCTTTGATATCTATTACCATAGTATCGAGAAAATCTGAATAAAGTCGTGCTATTTGCGCCGATGTTACATCTAAGCCTAGACCCCGCATAAGCTTATCTGCAGGTCCCTTAAGCGGCATACCCCCCACAAGTGGGCTTATAGCAATAACTTTGGCATGGGTTACTTTAAGCGCCTCCCTTATACCTTTAACTTGGAGTATCGGTCCAATGCTTATTATAGGGTTACTCGGACAAATCACTACAGCACGCGCTTGCCTTATCGAATCAAGCACCCCTGCAGGTACTTCTGCATTGTCAATATTTCGAATTGTTACTCTGCAAACCTCTGGTCTCATCTTATTCTTTACTAGATATTCTTGGAAATGCATCTCACCTTCAGTGGTATGAATCCAAGTTTCAACATCTTCATCTGTCATAGGGAGGACAGTTATATTATCGGGTACTCCATAAGCTTTTGCGATTTTTGAAGCTATTTCTGTCGAAGTCAGCCCTTTGCTCTTTAGATGAGTTCTGTAAATATGCGTTGCAATATCTTGGTCACCAATATTGAACCAAGTCTCAAGTCCAAATTTCTTAAGGGAATTCAAAAAATTAAACGAATCGCCTTCTAGACCCCACCCTTTTTTTCTATCTACAACCCCTGATAGACGATAGATTATTGTATCAATATCGGGGGATATGTTTAAGCCCCCAAGCTTGATATCATCTCCGGTGTTTACAATTATGTTTAATGGCTCAGAGGTTACGCTTGAAAGACCTTCCAGAAATTTGGCAGCACCAACACCTCCCGCGAGAGCTGTTATCATAGGATTTTTTCCTTGCTAGTGGGTAGAATTAGTATGGTGATTCTCTCAAAAACTTTTTCTAGATTCAAAGCGATTCTAGAATATTTGAGTGGGCTTATACTGTCAAGTAAAGTATTTAGACACCGCAAGCTTTTATAACAGCGCATACTTATTTGATCGTATAGTTTCAATCAATATCATTTAGAGGGTATTATAGTTATTCAGCGCAAACAAGTCCTTGAAACTAAAGTATAAGTGGGATAAATTCTTAATCTTGTCACAAATAAAATTAAAGAGGAATAATAGATATGGATTTAGATTTAATAAGAAGAAGACATAAATGGCTTACATTAATAATACTTGTTTTTATTGGTGGAGTTTTCATTTTTGGAATGGGTTCATTTGTTACTGATTTCGGCGTCTATTCAAATGGAACAGCAGGTGCTGCAGCTGAAGTTAATGGAGAAGAAATAACTATGACTCAGTTCAATTTCGCAAGAAGTAATATGAGAAGACAATTAACGCAGCAAGGACAAGAACTACCTCAAGCCGCAATAGACCTTATAAACATGAGAGCGCTCAACCAGCTTATAGACCTTAAATTGCTCGCTCAAAAGGCTAAGGAAGTGGGTTTTGTTGTAACAGATGAAGAGTTTAATAATGACATACATT
>JABAHS010148185.1_pt2 | contig 17266 bp, 13 predicted proteins | sample 7062111 | NCBI WGS metagenome assembly JABAHS01 (sample SAMN14534600, study PRJNA622989) | marine sediment metagenome | biome: marine biome [ENVO:00000428]; feature: marine pelagic biome [ENVO:01000023]; material: deep marine sediment [ENVO:00002113]; isolation source: pool of 4 deep marine... | reverse complement strand
TCGGTACCTCTTGGTGGACGAATACCAGGACACCAACGCCTGTCAGTACCACCTGGTGCGGCTGCTGGTGGGCGCGCGCGGCGGGCTCAGCGTGGTCGGTGACGACGATCAGTCCATCTACGCCTGGCGCGGTGCGCAGCCCGAGAACCTGGCGCTGCTGGCCCGGGACTTCCCCGGTCTCGAGGTGATCAAGCTGGAAGAGAACTATCGCTCCATGGGCCGCATCCTGCATGCCGCCAACGCCCTGGTCGCCAACAACACCCACCTCTATGAAAAGCGGCTGTGGTGCCGGCTGGGTCCGGGCGAGCCCCTGCGGGCGATGGAGTGTCGAAACGGAGAGCACGAGGCCGAGCGCGTGGTCTCCCAACTGCTCGCCCACCGCGTGCGCCACAACAACCAATACCGCGACTACGCCATCCTCTACCGGGGCAATCATCAGTCACGCCCGTTCGAGCGGCGGCTGCGCGAGCACCGCATCCCCTATCACCTGAGCGGCGGCACCTCGTTCTTCGAGCGCACCGAGATCAAGGACCTGATGGCCTACCTGCGCCTGCTGGTCAACCCCGACGACGACGCGGCCTTCCTGCGCGCGGCCAACACGCCGCGGCGCGGCATCGGCCCCGGCACCATGGAGCGGCTCACCGGGTTCGCGCGGGCCCGCGGCCAGAGCCTGATGGACGCCTGCCTCGATGAGGCGCTGGGCAAGGAGCTGAGCGTCCGCGCGTCGAGCAACCTGAGCCGCTTCGCCTGCTGGCTGGTGGACGCGGGCGACCGGGCGCAGCGCGGCGACGCGCTGGCCGTCATCGGCGAGCTGGTGAAGGAGATCGACTACGAGGGCTGGCTGCGGGACCAAGGCCCCGACCCCCAGAGCGCCGAGCGCCGCCTGGAGAACGTGCGCGAGCTCATCGGCTGGGTCGGCCGCCTGCTCGCGCGCGGCGACAAGGAGGCCACACTCGGCGGCGCCCTGGCCCAGATGGCACTGCTGGATGGCCTCGAGCGCGAGGACGACGACACCGGCGATGCCGTGCATTTGATGACACTGCATGCGGCCAAGGGCCTGGAGTTCGACTACGTATATCTGGCGGGCATGGAGGAGGAGCTGCTGCCCCATCGCAACAGCATCGAAGAGTCCCTGGAGGAAGAACGCCGCCTCTGCTACGTGGGGATCACCCGGGCCCGCAAGGGGCTGACCTTTTCATTCGCCGCCCAACGCCGGCGCTACGGCGAGATGAGGTCCTGTGAGCCGAGTCGGTTCCTGGGGGAGCTGCCGCAAAACGACCTGACCTGGGAGGGTCGTGCGCCCGGCGACCCTGAGGAGCGCAAGGCACAGGGCCGGGCCCACCTGGCGCACCTTCGCAACATGCTGGCCGAGCCGGAATGATGGCGCTATGGGCGAATCTTTAACTACGGCCTGACGCCGCTTTGCTGCAGCATGTACTCGATGGCGGCGCGCAGCTCCTCGCTCGAGTAGTTGCCGCCGCCGCGCGGAGGCATGGCGCCCTTGCCGCTGACGGCGATATCCACCATAGCGTCCATGCCCTTCTCGGCACGCTGGGCCCAATCAGCCTGGTCACCGATCCTCGGCGCGCCGGCCACCCCGGTTTGATGGCAACCCCCGCAGGACTCCCGGACCACCCGCTCCCCCGTGCCCCCAGCAGCGGCCTGGGCCGGCGCCTCAGGGGCTTCGGCCACCTCGGCTGGGGTCGGCTCCTCGCCGGCGACGACCACCTCGCCGACGGGCTCGATGCGCCGCTCGATGGCCTGTTGGGCCATGGAGTCCTCGTCGTTGTCGGGCTCCCCGCTCATGGCCCACACGGCCTGAGCCGTCCCGAGCCATGCGACGAGAGCGCCCAAGGCGGACAGGCCTAAGCTGGCGAGGATTTTTTGGGAGACTTGGTCTTTGCGGATCACGGTGCGCCCCCGTTCGTGCCATTCTGATGCTGCGCTGGACGCCCGGTCTGTCCAAGCGCAGGCGCGAGTATAGCGACAATCCCCAGGGGTGCAAGCCGGAGGCGCGGACGCCCAGGCCCGCACGGGGCGGGCCTGGGGAAGCATACGGACACCGGCGCTGCCGGCGCCGCAATCACAGATCGAAAGACTGACCCCAGGTGACGACCACCGTCGGGTCACCGTCGACGCAGGTGCCGCCGGCCGATCCGTCGCAGCCCATGTCTGGGTCGAGGTCCGTGTCGGTGAGCATCACGTTGAAGTCGCCCTTGCTGACACCGACCGAATAGTGCACGTAGTCGTCGAAACCGGCAGCCGCGGGTGTATCGAAGTCGTAGGTCCCGATATGGAGATTGACCGTGACGTCTTCCTTGATCGCGATGTCGGCGCCCAGGGCGAAGTAGGTTGCGTCGGTATCTGTGCCGAACACGTCGTCGGTCACCCCGAGCGAGGCGGAGAACATCCCGTAGCTCAGCGAGCCATTGACCTCCAGCCAGTCGAGATCATCCGCCTGCGGGTACATGTAGTCGATCAGGCTCACGTCGTAGCCGATGGCGGCGACCTCGCCGCCGAACCCGGCATAGAGATCGAGCTCCGGCGAGCCGAACGAGGTGTTGGAGGTCCAAATGCCCGCGTAGGGCCCAGCCTCGTGCGCGTAGTCCAGCCCCCCCTGGATGGCGGCATCGCCCGCGGTCTGTGTAGTGCCACGCCAGATGTAGTTGGAGGTCAGGCCGATATTGCCGCTCAGCTCGGCGGAGGCGGGCATCGGCGCAAGGACAATGGCGGTAACCAGGGTCATCACCGCACCAAACGACGGTGGAATCGTTTTCGAAGTCATCTCCCATATCTCCCGTTTTCAAAAAGACTCGGCCCAAGCTCATCCTTGCATCGTGCGGGTTCGGCGCCCTCGCCGGACATCCGCGCGGCCGTTCTGATCGTCCCGCCCCGGGGTAGCACAACCCGTGCCATAGCAGTTTCTTATTGGAAAAATAATAAGTTAGGCACGCGGTATGAACATCGCGGCGCCCGCCCCCCGGTTCAACTGCACCATCGCGATGCGTTGCGGCACATTCTTGCGGCGTTTTGGGGCAAGCGTGGCGGACGGCCGCCGCCCTCACGCCCACGCTGGGGGTGCGTGGACGAACACTTCGCCAAGAGGTATGCTTTAGCGCCCCAGTCGGTGGGTCCGAGCGCGGAGCGGGGAGCGCGAGGACGAGCGTCGGCCGCAGCCCGAAGGGCTGATCGCCGAATCGGCCCCCAGACCGCCGAGAGTAAAGATCAGTTTGCGCCCGTAGCTCAGTTGGATAGAGCGTTGGCCTCCGGAGCCAAAGGTCGCAGGTTCGAATCCTGCCGGGCGCGCCAAATCCGCACAAGGGCACCGCGAGCCGCCCGACATTCTGCCACGCGTACCGGCCGGGGGGATTCGAACCTGCGACTATTCTGAGCAATCGGTTTGGCAGGCCCGCGCTAGGCGAGGCAGACGACCTGGGGCTGAGCCAGGCTCAACGATTGCGGCGGAACCGTTGATCAGACACTGCTTGCTGACTCGCCACTCGGTTACGCCCTTGCCGCTTGGCCGCATAGAGCGCCTGGTCGGCGCGGGCGAGCACGGCGCTCAAGGCCTCGGCTTTGTCGATGGCATCGGCCTGGGCCAGTCCCACGCTCACGGTGAGGGAGATGGTGCCGGCCTCGTGCTCCATGGGCGTATTTTCGACGGCGGCACGGATCTTCTCCCCCAAGGCTTGTGCGCCCGCGAGGCCCTCACTGGTGAGCACGAGAAACTCCTCGCCGCCCAACCGAAAGATGAAATCGCTCACCCGGCATGAGCGTTCCAGCACACGTGCAAACTGGACCAGCACTATGTCGCCGACGAGGTGACCGTAATGGTCGTTGACCCCCTTGAACAGATCGAGGTCGATCAGCAGGACCGACAGCGGCTTGTGGTGGCGAAGCCCCTCTGACCAGATCTTGGGATAGAGGTCGTACAGATAGCGGCGGTTGTAGCAGCCGGTAAGGGCATCGGTGGTGGCCTGTTCTTCCAGCTGCAGGTGTATACGATTGATCTCCTCCTGTTTGTCGCGCAGGCTCTTTACCATCCCCGAAAACTGATTAATCAAATATCCTACCTCGTCACGGGCGCGTGTCTCACTGACCTCGGGAAACTCGCCTTCGCTCACCGCCCTGACAACCTTGACCATTCGCCCCAGGGGCCCGCTGAGGTTGCGAAGCAGCATCAACCCGACCAGCAGGATCGCCGCGCTGCCGGCCGCGGCCAAGCCCAGCAGCAGGTTGCGCTGCCGGGTGAGCCGCTGCATCAGCCGGGCGTCCGGAAGCGCGAACCACAACTGTGGGAGGGGCTCCGAGGCATGCTTAAGCTCAATCGAGCGTACCAGATACTCCTCGTTGCCCAGGCTCGCGGTGCGCGAGCTGGCTTCGAAGGGCAACCCCAGGTAGTTGCGCCCCGCGGTGGTGAGCGCGACCCGTCCATCCTGAACCAGGAAGAGATGGCCGCCGCTCATTTCCCGAGTAGCCGCCATCCATGAGCGATCGATCACCCGGGTGATCCCGACGACCCCGAGCGGCTGGGATCGGTAACGCAGGCTCGCCGTCGCCACCAGCTCCAGGCCGCGCTGGCCACTGATATAGAAGTGTCTGTCCTGCGCTCCGCCCCTCGAAACTCGCTCGACCAGATCGGTGTGTTGGGAGCCAAGCAGCGGTGCGCCTTCCGTAGAGAGCAGCACTACGCGGCTGACGGGCAGCCATCCGAACTGGCGCCGGTAGAGTTCCTGGATTGACTGTTTTCCCGCCCCGACGGCCAGAACGATGTAGGCGTACTCGGCCAGGGCAGTATCGCCGCGAACCATCTTTGCTCGCTCGAGCAGATCGCGGCCCTCGCGCGCGAGCTGGCCTTCAATCTGCTGGGCGATCCGCGTTACGTTGTTTTTCGCCTCGCCCATGATGACGGCGCGGCTCGAATGATAGGAGAACATGAGCACGCCGAGCAGGAACGCCATCAGCAGGCTGATGTAAACGAGCAGCTGCGCGCGGAAGGTGTGCAGCATCAGCGCGCCGCATTCAGGGGAACGAACTCGTATTGGCGTGCCACTCGCCGCAGCTCATCGCTGGTCTGGGCATCGAGCAGCAAGGCATCCAACTCCTTGGAGACCTTGCCGTGGGTGATGGCAGATAGCTGCTGATAAAACGGGTAACGCCCCGCCTTGAGGGCCTCGGCGGTCGGGGCCGTGCCGCTCACCTCTATTACTTTCACCCTATCCTCGGCGGCGAAGTCCCAGGTCGCGCCGACATTGCCGATGCCCTCGGTAAAGTCTGAAACGCGCTGAACCACCTCTGCCTCGCTCCGCACCGTGAACGCATCTTTGCGAAAGAGATCGAGGGTGGGCAAGATGGTCTTCCAGTGCCCGGGCCGTTTGGAGCAGTGGGGGCGGAATAACGGCACGATGGGCTGATCGTTTCCCCCCACCTCCTTCCAGTTGCGAATGTCACCCCGAAAGATGGCGCGCACCTCCTCCACGGAGAGGTCGTCCACTGGATTGGCGCGGTTCACCAGGATCAGCAGGGGCTCCAGGGCCGTGGGATAGACGGTCAGCCCTTCGGCCTGGACTTCTTCGTCGCTCAAAGGGGAGCACGCGAAACCAAGAGTCTCGTTCCCCGGACGGTTTTCCCTGGACTTCTTGATCCCGGCGTTGCAGCCCGCCCCCAGCATGGACTCGCGGCCACGGAGGTGGAGGCGCACGTTGTGGCGCCGCTCCAGGGCCGGCCTCAGGTGCTCGAAGACAATCCAAGAGAAATGCGCCCCTGCACCGGTGACGGTTTTCCGACCCACGGGATACGAAGGCAGCAGCGGTTCTTTGACGCTCGGCGTCGAGCACCAAGGACCGGTTTCGATGTCCTCAAGCAGCGGGGCGGTCCCTGCCGGCGAGACGGCGCATGCCAGGCTCAAGAGCAATGCATGCCGCCAAAGTTCCATTGGTGAGCTCATGACATTCCCTGGTCGGTAAGCCTCGACCATCGGCTGCAAGACTTGGGCCAAACCCAGGCAAGTTTGGGACATCCACAAATTGGGGACAGGCAAGGTAAGCTTGGGACATCCACCAGTTAGCTGCCGGGCTCCGTCGCTCGCAGGTTTGGAACACCCACAAACTGGAAAACGGGCTCCGGGGCGGGCGCGGAAATTCAAGCATGTCTGGCCAGATGGTTAGCCACCACGAAGACGAGACTCTCCTGCGGGAGTAGGCAGGCGACGGCCGCGCCGGAACGCTAGTGGACACGGCTCCTGCGCAAGCGGCCCCAGGCGCCGGGACCGTCTTCGCGGCGAGGTGAATTACTTAGGCCGCATATCTCACCGGGATCGCGGGAGCAGGCGCTGGGTGAGCGGCGGGATAGGAGCCGGGAACGCCCGGCCAGGGATGGCCGGGCCGGACTTCATCGCCACGCTGGACCGCGTGGCGATGAAGCGGGTTCGTAGGCGCCGCTCTGGAAGAAAAGTGGTAGCCGCAGCTACCCCTTGAGTGACACATTCGCCGGGAGCGAATTTGGACAACGCGAAGCGTTGGCCCCCGAAGGGGGCGAGGCCCAGGGACGGGCCGAGCAACAGCAAGCCTACGGGCGCGAAGACAAGCCTGAACCGCGATAGGACAACGGCGCAAACAGAGTGTCGTTGCTCGATTGATCTACGTTGTGCGCCATTTCCTCTGCGCTTCAGTGCGTTACATCATGGTCGCTGTCCGGGCAGTGAGGTACGCCGACCAGTAACCAGCTCGGCTCAGATGGGTTGTGGACCGGGTCGTCGGTTTTGCGCCGCGATGCCCCAGAGCCATCGTCGGCCAAGCCGGGCTGCAAACGCGCTCATTCGATCCAGCGTTCCGACAGCACGACGGTACCGCTGGCCATAGTGCTCAATTTGGCTCGGCCACTGATCAGGGTCGATTGCGAGGCGGTCAAAGATCGGCGCAAGATGGGCGGGGACCGATGCCTTGTTGTCCTGGCGGATCGCGCGCCCGGTCCAGTCCACCAGGGCGAGGTAGTCCATCAACGGAAACGGGATGCCTTCGCTGGCGGGCTCGGCCTGCTCTCCGGCGAAGCCGCGCAACCCGCCGGGATTCGCATTCGCCTGAGCTTGGGATGGCCCGCCATTGGGGCCAAGGGCGCGAATGCGCTCGTGGATCGAGGTGAAGCCGGCCTCCTCCGCGGTCTCGGCCAGCCCGGCGCGCACGGGATTGAGGTCCACATAGCTCATGCACGCCAACAGTGCCTGCTCGTCGAGCAGTGCCTGGCTCGTGTAGCGCCCCTCCCAGAACCGGCCCTTGCAGCTGTCCTCTGCGTTGGCCTGCCGGGCGATAGGTTCGTTGAGGCAGCGCATGAACCAGCCAAGATCGACCAGGCGCGCTCGCCAGGTTTCGGCCAACTTGCGCACGGCCTGACTTTCTGCCCCGGTCAGGGGCTTTCCCGCGCGGTAGCGATCGACCAGCAGCTGTCCGCGAAACAGCTGATACCAGCGATCGATCACCTCATCCAGTGACCAACCCGCGGCCCGTTCGCGGTCCAGGTAAAGCACCACGTGGTAGTGGTTGCTCATGAGTGCATAGGCGCAAACGTCAATGGCGAAGACCGACGCCAGCGTCTTGAGCCGGTCTAGAATCCATTGCTTGCGGTGATCGTAGCTGCGCCCGCTCAAGCGGTCTTCGCCGCACAGGAAGGCACGGCGCACACAGCGGCTGATGCAGTGGTAGTACGGCGTGGACTCCAGGTCCACCAATTCTCGGCGGGCACGGGTCATCCTGACCTCCTTTGGCCTTCGTCCATGGAACCAGTCGCAGAGTACGGGTCCCCGTTTCAGGCTGTCAAGTTTGTGGGCGTCCCATATCTGTCAATTTGTGGATGTCCTATTTTACTATTTCATTTGTGAGATCTGTGTTCTAACCCCGGCTTCCGGCAGATGCCGCGCGTGGAACTCTCCACGAATGCGGCGAGCTCGGCCACCAGCGCGGACTCCGATTCGCGAAGCCGCTGCAGCGCATTTTCCAGCCCCAACCCGGAGCGCAGGAGCAGGCGATAGGCGCGGCGCAGCGCCTGACGCTCCTCGGGGGGGATCCCGGCGCGCTTGAGGCCGACGGTATTCAGCCCACGGGCACGGGCGGGCACGCCGTCGGTGGTCACGAAGGGAAGGCAGTCCTGGGTAACCTTGGAGTTGAACCCCACCATGGCGAGCCTTCCCACGCGGCAGAACTGATGGATGCCGGCGCCGCCGGACACAAAGGCCCGCTCGCCGACCTCGACGTGGCCGCCCAGCATGGCATTGTTTGCGATCAGCACCGAGTGGCCGACGTGGCAATCATGGGCGACGTGGGCATAGGCCATCAGATAGTTGTCATCGCCGATGCGAGTAGCGGCGCCTTGGTGCAGCGCCCGATGGACGGTAACTCCCTCGCGAATCACGTTGCCGGCGCCGATCTTCACGTAGCTGGTGCAGGGCGTGAAACTAAGGTGCTGAGGCGCGCCGCCGAGGACAACGTGCTCATGAACGGCATTTTCGGCGCCGAGGCGGGTGTGGCGCTTGATCACGGTGTGGGCGCCGATGCGGCATCTGTCGCCGATGACGACATCGGCCTCGATCACCGCATAGGGGCCGATGTCCACGCCGGTACCCAGACTCGCGTCCGGATCGATCGCTGCGGTGGGGTGGATGCGTGCCGCAGCCCCGCTCACAGCGCCTCGCGCAACTGCCGGCAGACGCCGTCGAGCTGTTCTTCGGTGAGCTCCGGGTACATAGGCAGGGACAGCACGGTTCGCGCCGCCGACTCGGTCGCCGGGAGCTGCAGCGCGGCACAGGCCTCGCGAAAGGCGGGCTGGCGGTGCAGCGGGAGCGGATAGTACACGCCGGTCGCGATGCCCTCGACGCTCAGCCGCTCGCGCACCCGATCGCGCCCGGGACAACGGATGGTGTACTGGTGATAGACATGCGTCCCCTGGATGCGCTCGATGGGCAAGGTCACGCCGCCGGCGCTGAGCCGGCGATGGTAGCCCTCGGCGTTGCGGCGCCGGGCCGCGTTGAAGCGATCGATGTGGGGGAGCTTGACGCGCAGGATTGCCGCCTGCATCTCGTCCATGCGGCTGTTGTAGCCGATCGTGCCGTGGCGGCAGGTCCCCTCGGCGCCGTGGTGGCGCAGGCTTCGGATCTTTTCGGCGAGGGCCCCGTCGCCGGTGGCGACCAGGCCACTGTCGCCCGCCCCGCCCAGGTTCTTGCCCGGGTAAAAGGAAAAGCACCCCAAGTGCCCGTGCGCGCCGGTCTTGCGCGACCCGAGCGAGGCGCCGAAGGACTGGGCGCAGTCTTCGAGAAGAAGCAGGCCGTGGCGATCGCACAGTGCGCGGATGCGCTCGGCCTCGGCGGGCTGGCCGAACAGGTGTACCGCAATCACCGCCCGCGTAGCCGGTCCGATCGCCGCCTCGATGTGTGCGGGATCGATATTGAAGGTGTCGGGATCGATGTCCACGAACACCGGCCGGGCGCCCGTGTACGCGACCGCCTCGGCGGTGCCCGCGAACGTGAATGCGGTGGTGATCACCTCATCGCCTGGTCCGATGCCGGCCGCGCGCAGCCCCAGATGAAGCGCGTCGGTGCCGGAACCCACGGCAACCGCGTGGCCAACGCCCAGGTAGCGCGCCACCTCCTCCTCCAGGGCCTCCATGTTCGGCCCAAGGATAAACCGTCCCGACTCGAGCACTGCGCCAACCGCCGCGTCGATCTCCGCCTTGAGATCCTGGTACTGGCGTGCGACATCCACCATCGGAACCGGCATCGATCCCCCGAAGTTACCCGCGCGCCGATACGGTGCCCACCGCCTCGTCGCCTTGCACGAGGCCGAGATGGGGGGACCGGGCGATTACGTCTTTGACGGCAAGCACCAGCTCAAGGGCGCGCTTGCCGTCCTCGCCGGAAACCACCGGCGGCGTTCCCGTACGCACAGCGTTCACGAACGCGCGGATCTCCTCCTGCAAGGGATCGTTGTGCCCGCAGGACAGGCGCTCCACCTGCAGCGCATCCGTGTGCGCCATACCGACGGCACGGGCCCTTTTGCGGTGGACGGCTACCTCGTGCTCCACGAGGTCCACGGACAGGTAGGCATCCTGTTGGAAGAGCCGGATCTTTCGAAACCGCCTGTCGCTCACGCGGCTTGCCGTCAGGTTGGCCACGCAACCATTATCGAATTCCAGGCGCGCGTTGGCGATGTCGGTATTGTGCGTGAGCACCGGAACACCCACGGCCTCGATCTTCGTCACGGGCCGCGCGATCAGGCTGGAGACGAGCTCGATGTCGTGGATCATGAGATCGAGCAAGACGTCCACATCGGTGCCGCGCACGTTGAACGGGGCCAACCGGTGGGCCTCGATGAAGTGCGGCTCGTTGAGCTTTGGACGCATCCCCTGGACGGCGGGATTGAAACGCTCCACGTGCCCTGGCTGCAGGACCGCATGGTGCTCGTGGGCGATCGCGATCAGCGCCTCGGCCTCGGCAACCGTCTGCGCCATGGGCTTTTCCACCAGTGTGTGGACCCCAGCCCGCAGGCAGTCCCGGGCGATGGGGAAGTGGCTTGGAGCGGGTGTCGTCACGGAGACGAGGTCGACCGAGCCGAGCACCTCTCGATAATTGCCGTAGGCCTCGGCGCCGGTGCGCCGCGCCACCTCGCGCGCCCGCTCCGCATCGCTGTCAACTACGCCGATCAGGTCAACCCCGGCTAATGCCGCGTACTTTTCTGCATGGTGGGAGCCGTGAGAGCCTACGCCGATCACGGCGGCACGCAGTCTATCCATCAGGGGCCTCCTCATTAGGCCGACCAAAAAAGCTCAAACGCTATCTGCCTCCCCGAAACCGGGCGCGGCCTGCTCACTACTGGTCACGGGATCACAGGTCAGCATACACGCCGTCTCGTCGGACCTCTCTCCTTTTCGGCGGCGGGGGCGATAGCCCGAACGGCGACGGCGCCGCTGCACAGCATTTGATCGGACCGTCTTTACTTTATAGCCGATGGGCGCCGGAGGACAACTGCTGGCGCAGGCGGCGGCCCGCTTCGCCGCCCGCGGGACCGCACTGCCCTGCCCCAGACGTGACGCGCGACCGCGATGCGCCGCTTTTCGCATACATTTATTGTGGGTTACGTCCAGGCAGGGGATTCGCCTCGCACCCTCGGGGGCCTATCCCGGCAGTCTGCGCATCGCGAGGCGGGTTCGAAATCGATTACCGAGTTTCTCTCTCTTGTGGGGCATAGCGCGCTTGCGGGACCAAAGAGACCGGAAGTGCGGACAGATCTCCTGCCGCTCATCCGGCGCCTTCTCCCCCGGTCCCGGCGACCTGCGCTGGCTAGGCGTCGGCAAGCTCGCTGCGATTGCGCCCCAGCTCCTTGGCGCGATACAGCGCGTTGTCGGCACGCTCGAAAACACGGACGGGGTCGTCGCCGTCATGGAACTGGGCGATCCCGCAAGAGATGGTAATCGACACACCGGTGCCGCAATGGTTGAAGTCGCAGTGCTCCACCTCTCTGCGCAGCTTTTCCGCCACGGCACGAGCATCCGGTGCGCCCGCGCCGGGCATCAAGACAACGAACTCCTCGCCGCCATAGCGCGCCAGAAAATCGCTCTCGCGGATCTGGCTTTTGAGGAGCTTGGCGATGGTGCGCAGCACCTTGTCCCCGGTCACGTGCCCGTACGTATCATTGATGTCCTTGAAGTTGTCGATGTCCGCCATCACCAGTGACAGCGGCTCTCCGAACCGCTTCCATCTTACGTACTCCTGCTCGATCCGCTCGTCGTATGCCATACGATTGTGGACTTCGGTCAGCGTATCGACGAGGGCGAGCTGGCGCTCCTCGTGCACGCGGGCACGCAGCTCGCTGGCCTCCCGCTCCATGAGGTGCAGGCGCTCGTTGAGCTGCTCGATGTGCTTCTCGGCCTCGACGCTGCGCTCTTCCTCGTGACGGCGAAATTCTTCCATGTGATTGCCGATGGCCTGCAGGCGCTGCTCAATGGACAATCTGAGCCGGCCCAGGTCAACGGCCTCGTGCACCGAGCTGTGGATGCCGCGCACCTGCTCCTGAACTGCCTGGTCGAGGGTGCGCCCGCTGTCCAGGGCGTCTCGCCGGTCCGACTCCATGTTCTGCACGTACGCGTCCAGCTCCACCAGGCGCGCGGTGAGCTCGGACAGAAACTCCTCCAGCTCCTTTTTCTCTTCCTGCGCGCGCGCGCGCACGCAAGCGATCAGCTCGGCGATCGCCTTCAGGAGATCGGGCCACTCGCCCTCCGCCACCGGGCGCTCCAGTCGCTCGCGCAGCTCCTCCACCCGCTGGCCCAGCCCGGCGGGAAGCTCCAGGTGCTCCAAGAGCTGCAGCAGTGCCTCGTTGACGCTCGGCGCGTCACCGCCTTTGAGCTTCCCGCCGTCGCCGCGGCGCTGCGAATCGCTGAGCAGCAGACCCAGGCGACGGACCAGGCGCTCGAGCTCGTCGACGCCGTCCTCCAGCTTGGCGAGGTCCTCGTCGCGGCCGCGGCGCAGCTGTTGGCGCAGGCGCTCGAGGTGTTTATCCAGGTCAGGGGCACGACCCTGGGCTAACAGCGAGAGGCGCACCGCGGTGCTGCGCAGCAGCCCCTCGAGCCTGCGCCACCGCCCCTCACGAGCTTCCAGCTCTTGCAGGCTCGCGAGGTATTTTCGCTTCCAGACCGCGGCGTCTTGGGCCGCGTTGTCGTGGTCATCCGCCATGGCGATGCCGCTGTCGCGCCCGGCGGGCGCGCCTGGGGAACATACCCCGGTTAGCGGCAGGGAATTTGTGAACTGCACCCGCCGGGGGTCCCGACTAGGTGACCAGTCGAACCGCCTCGGGCAGGATGACGTCCATGGCGATGGGCAGATGATCGGAATAGGTGTGATGCAGCACCCGGACCCGCTCCACGATGAGGCTGGGGGAGACCAGAATGTGGTCGATGTTCCGCTCGGGGCGCCAGCTGGGGAACGTATAGAGGTTGTGGGCGGGCTCGCACAGATTGCCGCTCGCCAGCAGACGGCGCATCTCCGGGCTGTCGGAACGGCAGTTCATGTCGCCCATGATGATCACGTGGGGGTAGGCGCTGGCGACCTCGCTGATGTAGTCGAGCTGGCGCCCGCGCGAGCGGCGCCCCAGGGCCAGATGCAGGATGACGATCACCAGGGACTCCTCTGCACCGCCGAAGCGCACGAACAGCGCACCGCGCCCGGGAATGGCGCCGGGGAGCTTGTGGTCGTCCACCTCGGCGGGCCGGTATCGGCTGAGGAAGCCATTGCTGTGTTGGGCGAAGACACCCATGCGCCGCGTCGTCTGGTGATACCAGAACGGGAAGCTTGCCCGGTGGGCGATATACTCGGTCTGATTGATGAAGCCGCTGCGCAGGCTCCCGGCATCCACCTCCTGCAATCCGACCAGGTCATAGTTGGCCAGCATCTCGCCGATGTGCGCGAGGTTTTCCATGCGCTGGGCGTGGGGCAGCATTTGCTTCCAACCCTGGGTCAGGTAGTGCCGGTAGCGGCTGGTGGTGGTACCGGTCTGGATGTTGTAGCTGACCAGGCGCAGGCGCTGGCCGCGCCCGGCCCCCAGCTCCGGCGCCGCCGCATCCGGCGCGGCGCGACGAAGGCCCCGCGGCTCCGTGGCGCTCGGATCCCACTCTAGATCGGGCATACCATCTCACCCAGCTTCTCGGTGAGCTTGAGGTTCTCACCATAGTCTACCGGACAGTCGATGACACAGACCGCCTCGCTCGCAAGCGCCTCGCGCAGGGTGGGCAACAGGGCGTCGGTACGGTCGATTCGATAACCCCGCGCGCCGAACGACTCGGCAAACTTGACGAAGTCGGGGTTGGCGAAATCAACGTATGCCTTGCGGCCGAAGTCGTTCATCTGCTTCCACTCGATCAGACCGTAGCCGCCGTCGTTCCAGATCAAGATGACGAGGGGCGTGTTCATGCGCACCGCCGTCTCCAGCTCCTGGGCGTTCATCATGAATCCGCCGTCGCCGGTAACCGCTACCACCGCCCGGTCGGCGTGGACCAGCTTGGCGCCGATCGCGCCGGGCAGCGCAATGCCCATGCTGGCGAAGCCGTTGGAGATGATGCAGGTGTTGGGGTGCTCGCAGCGAAACATCCGCGCCATCCACATCTTGTGTGCGCCTACGTCGCAGATGGCGACGTCCTCCAGGCCCATGGCGGTGCGCAAGTCCCAGATCAGCTTCTGCGGCCTGACGGGAAACGACAGGTCCTCGGCGTGGGCGGCCATCTCTTCTTTCAGCGCTTCGCGCAGCGGCCGCATGAAGTGGCCCTCATGGGGTGTGGCGAGCTCGCCGATGCGCACGAGGCTGTGCCTGATGTCACCCACCACGCCGCACTCCACGGCGTAGCACTCATCCACCTCCGCGGGTGACATGTCGATGTGGATGATCTTGCGATCGCGGGTCGGGTGCCACAGATACGGATGGTATTCCACCAGATCGTAACCGACACAGACGATCAGGTCGGCGTGGTCGAAACCGCAGTTTACATAGTCGTGGGCCTGAAGCCCCGCGCTGCCCAAGGCCATGGGATGCTTGAAGGGGATCGCCCCCTTGGCCATGAACGTATTGGCTACGGGAATGTTGAGCCGCTCGGCGAACCCGGCGAGCTCGCGGCATGCGCCGCCGCGCACGACCCCGTTGCCCGCCAGAATGATCGGATAGCGTGCCTCGGAGATCAGCCGGACGGCGTGCACCACGCGGTCGGCAGGCGGCTCCGGAGGGTGCGGGTGGTTCACCGGCAGCGGGTGATCGTCCACTTCCATCTTCGCGATGTTCTCCGGGAACTCAATGAAACAGGCACCGCTTTTGTCAAACTGGGCGAGCTTGAAGGCCTTGCGCACCACCTCGGGGATGATGGTAGGCATCATGATGCGCGACGAGTACTTGGTGACCAGTCGAAACATCTCCTCCAGATCGAGCACCTGGTGGGACTCCTTGTGCAGGCGATTGGTGCCCGCCTGGCCGGCGATGGCCACCAGCGGGGCGTGGTCCATGTTGGCGTCGGCCACGCCGGTCAGGAGGTTGGTGGCGCCCGGGCCGAGGGTGGACAGACACACCGCCGCCCTGCCCGTAAGCCGCCCGTAAACATCGGCCATGAACGCCGCGCCTTGCTCGTGTCGGGTGGGAACAAAGCGGACTGCGGAGTCCACCAGCGCGTCCATGATGTCCAGATTCTCTTCCCCCGGGACACCAAAGACGTAGTCCACGCCCTCATTTTCCAGACACTGGATGAACAGCTGCGCGGCCTTCACATCAGGTCTCGCCGGCGCGCCGTCGGGCTGCCCTCGGGAAGCTCAGCGGCCGGCCTCGGCCTCCTTCTGCACAAGGTAATCGACCACGTCAAGGAGGCTCTGGTAGGAGCCACCCGCCATCTCGGCATTGGTAAGGTACTTGCCGTCGACCACCATGGTGGGGACACTGCGCGCGCCGTAAGCCTTGACCAGATCGCGGGCGTGGGCGAGCTTGGCGCGCACGGCAAAGGAGTCGAAGGTGCGAAGGAAGCTCTCGCGGTCCACGCCCTGCTCGGCGGCGAAGTCAGCCAGGGCCTCCGGTGTGTTCAAACGCCGGCGCGCCGCATGGATGGCATCGAACAGGGGACGGTGGATCTTTTCGGCGACCCCCAGCACCTCGGCGGTGTAGAACGCCGCCGCGTGAACTTCCCAACCGGGATTGAGCTGGGCGGGAATACGCACGAACGTCACGTGTTCGGACTTCCTCTCCAGCCATTTGCTCAGGTGCGGCTCGAAACGGTAACAGTGCGGGCAGCCGTACCAGAACAGCTCCACCACCTCCACATTGCCCTCCGGGGCCTGCGTGGGCTGCGGGGGGCGGATGCGCTTGTACTCGATCCCCTCGGCATACGACCCGGGGTCCGGCCCCGCAAGTGCCGGCAGCACGGCCAGGCCCGACAACACGAATCCCACCAACACGCGCACGATACTCTGCATAGCGCCTCCTCGCTGCCCTGCGGCCCTACAACTCCCCATAGGAGTGGAGCCCGGACAAGAACATGTTCACACCCAGGAACGCAAACAATGTGACAAACAATCCCACGATGGCCCACCAGGCCATGGGGGCCCCGCGCCAGCCCTTGATCAGGCGCGTGTGCAGCCAGGCAGCGTAGTTCAGCCACACGATCAGCGCCCAGGTCTCCTTGGGGTCCCAGGACCAGTAGCCGCCCCAGGCCTCCGCCGCCCACATGGCCCCGAGCACGGTGGCGATGGTGAAGAAGGCAAAGCCGAGGGCGATGGCCTTGTACATGACGTCGTCCAGGATCGCCAGGGCCGGCAGCCGCGACTCCACGCCGCGCCGCTCGGCACGGGCGCGAAAGAGATAGGCGGTGCCCACCATGGCGGCCAGGGCGAAGGCCCCGTAGCCGATGAAATTGGCCGGCACGTGGATCTTCATCCAATAGCTTTGCAGGGCAGGGACCAGCGGCGTGATCTCATGGGCGCCGCGGGCAAAGCTGTACCACAGCAGGAAGGCCACCGAGGCGCTGATCACCAGCAAAACGAAGCCCCCCATTGCCCGGGTACGGTAGCGGCCCTCGTAGTACAGGTACAACAGCGCGGTCATCACCGCGAACAGGATGAACACCTCATAGAGGGTGCTCACCGGGATGTGACCCACCTCCGGGCTGATCAGATAGGTCTCACGCCAGCGCACCAGCAGGCCGATGAGCCCCATGGCGGCCGCCGACCACGTGATCGCGCTGGCCACCTTGCCAGCGAAAGGTGAGCGCGCCGCCATGGCCAGGAAATAGGTGAACGTCGCGCCCACGAACAGGGCGCTCATCCACATGGTGGCGGACTGGCCGGATACCAGGAACTTCAAGTAGAAGTCCGACTCGCCGGCGGACAGGTCAGTACCGTAGCGCCACACCGCAAACAGGGTTGCGGCGGCCACGGCCAGTGTGAACACGCGAAACGCCTTCCAGTGCCAGCCCAGCCCGATCAGGGTCAGGGCCGAGCCGTAGAGGATTCCGGCCTCGTAGGTATCCATATAGGCGCTGTAGCGCTGGTGGGCATAGGCCGCCCCCGCCACGACGAGCACCGCCCATGCCCAGTCCAACGCCCCCAGCGACCGCCACCAGGGGCGGCGCACCCACTCACCGGCCAATTGATCCCGTGTCACCGACATGCTCGGATTCTGCTCGATCGTCTACGGGGCCGGACCGCAGGCCCCAACCGCGTTGAAATCTCTACAATTATTTCGTGGGAGCACAAGCCCTCATAGTA
>JABAHS010132486.1_pt1 | contig 17282 bp, 13 predicted proteins | sample 7062111 | NCBI WGS metagenome assembly JABAHS01 (sample SAMN14534600, study PRJNA622989) | marine sediment metagenome | biome: marine biome [ENVO:00000428]; feature: marine pelagic biome [ENVO:01000023]; material: deep marine sediment [ENVO:00002113]; isolation source: pool of 4 deep marine... | reverse complement strand
TCTTTTAGCTCGACAATCAGTACCTAAAATAGATTTTGACCAGCTTTTTCAGTACCGATTAACTTAATAGAATCTGAAAAACTGGTAGTTGATATGAAAGGTAAAGGAATGACAGTTTCCAACAGCAATTCTGTTAAAAAAAAAGAAAAAACAAAGGTAATTATACGCCATTGGTATCAATAGAACCGCAAGTAAGTCCAGCTATACCAAATTCTGCAATTGGTCCTCCACCACAACTGCTTGTGGTATGCCGGTACCAAAAACACAACCAACGGGACTTGTGTAAAAGCTCAGCGACCCTCGTGATGATCATGCCAAGCCGATTAATTAACAAGAAATGCTTTCTAAAAAATAATAATCCGAAATTTTTCGTCACCGCAATTGATTTCCATGAGCAAAGATTTACTATTAATGGATATACAATTTAAGCATTAGTTTTAAACTCGTTCTTCGTTGGGGGGTTTACCTTCATGGAACTGGGATTACGCATTTTTACAAAGCATCCTGCTCAATTAATCAGGAATATAATAAAACCTTTATCAAAACAGGGGATAGAAGTAATAAACCACGATGCTCAAATCAATGGGCCCTGCATTGTATTTTTTGATGACGTAAATGGGGAAATTACCGCTTGCATTCGGCAGATGAGCAATGGCGGACTTAATCGAGTGCTTGCAATTTCTTCGCAGGGCTCAAAACTCGACCAGAAGGAGAAGTGGACAATATTATACGCAGGTGCTTCAGATGTTCTCACATGGAAAAAAAATGAGATACTTGTGGCTATGATCACCGAACGTGTCAAACGCTGGAGCATGGTCGATGAAATCGTGGATTCACCAACCGTTCGGGAAAATCTCATTGGAAGAAGCCCGGCATGGCTATTACTTCTTCGTCAGGTCGTCGAAATCTCACGATTCACCTCCGATTCGGTCCTGCTCGTGGGAGAAAGTGGAACCGGAAAAGAATTAGTCGCGCGGCTGGTACACAAACTGCAACAACAAAATAATAAGGGTAGATTGGTTTTGTTGGATTGCTCGACTATTGTGCCGGAACTCTCAGGCAGTGAGTTCTTTGGACATGAAAGGGGAGCATTCACCAGCGCGGTCTCGGCACGCGATGGAGCTTTCGCCCTTGCAGACAGTGGAACGCTTTTTCTTGACGAAGTCGGCGAATTGCCGATACGCCTGCAAACTGAACTGCTAAGAGTAATACAGGAGGGAACATATAAACGCCTTGGAAGCAACACTTGGAAAAAAACCAGATTCCGATTGGTTTGCGCAACAAACCGTAACCTTGAACGAGAAAAAAATCATGGTAACTTCCGTTCAGACTTATACTACCGGCTCGCAACATGGACCTTTCGATTGCCGCCGCAGAAAGAAAGAAAGGGGGACATCCTCCCTCTGGCACACTATTTTCTAAAAAACCTCTGTCAAGGAAAGGACTCCCCCCATCTAGATAAAGCTGTACAGGACTACTTGCTATCAAGACAATATCCTGGAAATGTACGGGATTTGCGACGGTTCATCGAGAGAGTGGCCGCTCGTCATGTCGGGCCCGGCCCTGTCACGATTGGAGCCATCCCGGAGGATGAGCGTAGGGCAAATCCTTTTATTGCCGAAACATGGCCTGATCATCAATTCGAGTCCACGATCCGATGCGCCTTATTACGAGGTAAAGGAATCAATGAAATGTGCGACGCAACAAGGGAAACAGCATATAACATTGTACTTAAGGAAGAGCAAAATGATACCGACCGGTCTTCGCGTCGACTCAAAATATCCAAGCGGGCTGTACAGATGTATCTGAAAAACAGACGAAGCGGAACAGGATTGACCGGTTCCGACACCCTATGTAGTGCAAAGTAAGTTCGGTTTGTACCTTTCTCACTATATGATTAGGCTTCCGGCATAGCCGCTGGTTTGGCAACACCTGGAAAACTCCTTTTACCTTGTTTGGCAAGGCGAACGTCATTTTCCCGAAGCATTTGGGGAGTACCGGCCGATTGCGTCAGGTAAGACCCGGCGATCACTCGCCTGGAGTAGTGTTTCCGGCAGCAAGCCGTTTACCTTTCTCGAACCTCTTGTCGACATTTCTAGTCCATCTTACCGGATCAAATGAGCGCTTGAACCGTCGAAGGAATAAACTATGAAGCCTCTGTCTGTGTGATGCCGCATACTGCTTGATTGTCTCCCATGTTGTGGGTTCGACACCATGCTGGCGCATATCGTCAAGCATCACTTTTACGGCCCCGACACCCATAGCGTGCAAAAATGCTACGATATGCCAGTATAAATCACTTCCGTACGTGAAACCGATTTTCTGCGCAAACCGCGAGTACAAACGCACCATCTTGATGCCACCTCGAACCGAGTATTCGGGATTCGTGCTAAGTCGCTTGTGGTTAAGGCGTAGAATTTTTGATGTCCCAGGATGGATCTGGAAATATCCACGCTCACGAAGATTCTTAGTAACCCTTCGAAAGTTTCCACCTGATTCATGGGCAATCCAACCAAGGAGCAAGTCTATCGGAATATCACCCCGGTAGCGATTTAGGAGGGGAATCACCGTACGCACCCACCGTGGCTTTGTTGTGGACGTAGGTGCAACCCGAGCAGGCGGCAAACCAAGTAAGGCTCGCATCCGTGACCACGTTCTCGGCCCAATTATGCCATCTGCTTTGAGACCCTGAGTTCGTTGCCAACTGGCGACCGCTTTAGCAAAGATCTTCTCATCAGGGCAATGGTCGGTGAAGCCTAACAAAGACTCGATCTGATCGTAGTGCGCATCCCATCCCAGCTTCCTGCCATAGGATTGGTTCGAACGCACAGCGCGGCCTAAATTAATAGTAGCTTTGGATGGTCTCTTTCCAAGCATTGCAGTTCGCATTCGTTTCCAGGTGTTCGGCCCAATGATTCCATCTGCTTTCATACCCTGTTTGCGTTGCCAGGCTGCGACCGCTTGAGCAAAGGTTTCCTCATCAGGGCAGTAGTCGGCGAATCCTAAGAATGGCTCAATGCGTTCGTTATGCGCATGCCATCTCAGCTTCTTTCCCCAAAACCGGTTTCTACGAACTGCTTTATCGAGATCGATTTCTTCCTCGATTTCCTCGTCATATAAATCTTCCTCAAGCTCTCCATACTCATCCATGGACTCTGGGAATGCGACCGATTCGGTGAGGGGTTCCTCGAATTCCTCGAACAGTCCGTCTTCCTCATCCACCTCGGAGAAGGCATCAAGCGGCTCATCTTCGTACTCATCATACATTTCAACTTCGAGCGGCTCTTCTTCAAATAAATCTATCATGATTTACCTCCATTCTTAATTCATTTACTTTTAGTGAACACTTCCGTCTAATAAATCCATGTTTAGACTACCTGCAAGTAAGCAGAACATCGAACGCTGCGTGGCGAAAGTGACCTATAAGATTGATGAACAGTCTGGCCTTCGCACACCTCTGCCGGTCCATCTCGCGCGTCGGCCTCGCACGTCGTAATGAACGAACGTGTTGTAGATCCCCAGGCCGCCTTCAACCATCCGCCCCTGTTGAATAAGACGCTCGATCATACAATAGACCTGTGGAGGGCTGAAGCCCGAAGCTCTGATGTCGGCGGCGCTTGCCGTGAGGTGTTGGCTATTGGAGACACCTTTAACGCTTCTATTGTGCGCGGGAGTGCGGTAGCCGGAATTGATATGGATGGGCACATTTAGCACATCTCTCAAAACCTGCAGATTTTGGGCGAGCCGCCGGACATTTGGCAGATACCTCGATGGAACAGGCGTCCCTCTTGAAGCAAATTCTCTTAATCTGAAATTCGCAGTGAGATGATCGTCCTGCGTCTCCAACTCCATCTCTAATTCCGGGATGAGCAATGCCGGTTCTTCATCCAGTTCTGAAAATAAGTCTTGAAGGTCCGCTTCGAATTCCGGCAACAATTCAATTGTTTGTCGAGAGTTTTGATAATCCATAATGTCGCACCTTTCTGTTTTTAGTAGTGTGTTGTCGTATACATCGTGCAAGGGCATCCACAGCAAAGTGGATCTCGCATCGACTCTGGCGAGCGTTTATCACAAATGCCAGTTCCATTTCATGAGGACTATTGTCGCGTAGCAGGACTGTCCGGACACCTGTCCGGTAAAGCTGTCGGTACAGCAACGCAGGATTAATCCCGCAGTTCGGTGTTAGGATTTGAACCGGGAACAGGCCGCCCCTGGCAGACAGTCCTATCTCTGTCAAACGATGGCGGAACCAGCGAATCAATCCACACAACCGTTGCCGCAGCATTTCCCCATAACAGGCGTTGAGTTCCAGGGCGTGTTCAGCCGCCAGGACGTCCGCTGCCGATGGCTGGCTGGAGTGCATACGTGTCTGGCTGTTAACATTGAAACGACTTACCATCTTCGCGCTGGAAGTCAGCACGGCCAGAGGCGCTCCGAAGGCCTTGGCAAGTGAGCTGATGACAACAATGTCGGAACCAGTCAGACCGAACCGGCGCAGCAGGCCGCCGCCACCTTTACCGTAAGGTCCCGGTCTACATTTGACATTGTCGCCAAAAATTCCGAGTGCTTGTGTATCATCCATTATTAGTATTCCCCCAAATCGCCGTGCCTGCTCTAAGTACCGGTCTATCGGGGCCGCTTGTCCACAACGAGGGCACCAGCCATCAGTAACAACAACGATTGGTTGACGTATCCTCAAGGTATTTCTGCTCATCTTCATCTTCTCTCCCAGTGCTTCGGCATCATGATGGCGGAAAACATTCACCGGGATACCTCGCGACGCCGCCAAAACTGCTCCCCAGCGTAGTATCGGATAAACACCGGAATCTACATATACAGCCACCCGTTTGTTGCTGAGAAAGCCAAACAAGTCAAACACCAAATGCAGGGTTGAACGGGCCAATGCCGCAGACTTCATTCCCGTAAGCGCAGCTAACATACCTGCCACTCTAACATGTTCGTCAGGGCTCCCAAGAATAGCTGGCAATCCGGTTGTCAAACGAGCCCACCGCCGCAAAGAACTCTTAGGATGGGTCATACCAAGGTACAGGGCACGGGTAAAGTCGAGCATTCGTCCAATGTCCTCAGGCGGTCCTTGTTCCCGATACTCGCCGTCTTTGCAGCATTTGTCGTTTTCTCAGCAGGATGGCGGGCATGGTGGTATCCACACGATCGGGGTTGGATAGGTCCACGCCTGTTGCCGCCCTGTAAGCATGAATGTAGCCTTGGATTTCCTGTTGCCAATACAGTACCCACCCCCGTGCTTGTTGGGGATTGTTGATTGCCAACCACGTATCATACCGGATAGACAGCAGCAGACGCTCTCCGAACGTGGCAAGGTTATTGAAGTGGATACTGCTAACGTCGGTCCATCCCTGCAGGCGCTTCATGGCATCCTGCGGCCCCATCCATCCTTCGGGGTAGGCAACCATCGCACGGCTTCTGAGGAATTCCAGCACCTCTGGAAGGCTCAACAGATACTGTTGGATTAGCATCTCAACCCGCGAAGTCCAGGGCAAATCGCCATACTGATTATGCGCTCCCTCAGACAACAGCAAATGTACCTCTTTTAGTGCATTCAGCACCGGGAACGGATCAGGATTAACTGTAGTATCTGCATCTTCCTGGATGAACCTGTGACAGAGATTCAGCAGGTAGTGAAAAGCCTCGATAAACTTGGAGCGGCTGTCCACTGATTGCAGCTTTGGTACCGCCTTACCGAGCAAGGTTAGTCCATAGTGATGGTCATACTCATATGCCCGCCGTGGAACGCTTAGGCTGTTTTGCTCGTCCTGGATATATCCCCAGAGCAAATTATTTATCGGGCGTAACGGCGTTATCTCCATTTCGCCCAAGGGATCGTTGGGCTTGTCAGGGTTCCGCCTGTTCTGGAATCGCAAACTGATGGCTTTCAACGATTGTGTAAGTCCGCCTTCCTCCATCCAATAGTTCCATATCAGTTCCAGCATACATGGACAATCAGCCCGGCGCTGTAAACGCCTGCACGAAGCCTCTGTGTCCCAATTAGGATAAAGATTCTCGATGATCGTTCTGATGTAATTGCGGTTCTCGGTTCCAAGATAGTTGACCAGTCTTTGCATTGTATCTGCCCAGCTTGTACCTAATCCGTCATCTGGTTCATAGTCAAGCCGCCAAACATCACTGGGAATCTCTTCGCCATCATTTGTATGCTTGCCATAAGCATCCCGTTCCCCATGCATTACAATGCCACATTCCAGCAAGAGAAATATCTGCGTGGCAACCTTGAGCAGCTCATAGGCGTTGACACCATGGACAACATGACTTAGGTCTCTAAGGTCTCTGTCGAATCTTGCCCTAAAAGGCTTGCAGGGTTCTCTTTCTTGAATCATTTCAGATTGTGGATCCTTGCATGCAGCTTCATATTTAGCGGTCGATGTAAAATATTCACCCTTCTGTCCTTGCTCGCAAAATACTTTTTCTAAGAAGTTCTTGTATTTTTCGAATCCGATGGCATCGGTCCGGTTATGGATTGCAATCCACAGTGGGAGTGCTTCCGTTTGTTCCGGCCCGAGAGCTTTACGAAGTGTAACGTCAGCTTCAATCCTTGAACCACCTCCACCTGATTGCAGGGGTAGTGGGGGGGCAGCTGCGGTAACCGGTTTCTCTAACGGTTCACCGGCAGTTCCCTGGATTTCGGGCTTTTGAGATTTATTTTTTTCATCAGTCATGATTATTATTCTCCTAATCACACATGTTTTGTTTTAGTTTAATCAAGAGCAAAACTTCCGGGCCGCTGTCATGCGGACCGGGATAATAGTCTCCTCGAGGTTTCCGGACCCAAAACACCGTTTAGCGCCCAGCTTTCGAGGAAACGGGCCAACAATTGGCTTTCGTGTTCGGGGGCAATCGAATGGTCGGCACGGCCCTGGCCAATCACCGCAAATGCCAGCGTGGGCGAAGGCAGGTGCACATTCTGGGGCCTTTGCAGCCAGGCTCGAAGCAATGCCCGAAGCCTCATTGGCTGGCGCTGACCTACAGGCATCACCTCCCGAAGCGACCTGCCACGCAAAGACTTGGGCCTGTGGTTGATTAGTAATTTTACAAAAGCCGGCAATGTTGCCTCCAGTAACTGAATAAAACGCTGTTTCACCGGCGTCAATCCTGAAGTCGGGTAGAGCGAATTCCATAATCTGGCCAGGCCACCCCATTGTGAGTCTGGGTACAGGGCCTGGCCCATCGCGCAACTGAGTTTAACTCGTATCCACGGAAAGGGGTGAGGATCATCAAGATTAATACGGAACACAAAGGCCCTGGGCAAACTTACCACCCCGATCAAACCGAGAGTCGCTGCTACACCCATCTTAGACAGAGCCCAGTAGTCAGCGCAAATCTCGGAGATCCACCGGTCTAAAATCTCCCATATCGGCTTCTGAGGACCGGCCTTCTGCATACGTCCTCTCAGAACTTCGCGCAGTGACCTTACTAAGTCCAGCAGGGCCGAACCTTGATGACCCACCTCGTGTGCCAACGATGAACCTATACCGCAGCCACCGATCATTCTCTCTCGGGGCACGCGCACTATGCCCACGGGATTCTTGGGGCCACCCGGCAGACGGGTTCGAGCACGCCTTATCGCCGCACCGTGGCCGCGGTCCAGATATGTAACCAACGGCGGTGATTCGAAGTAGCGCCCGGAAAGCGACAACGCTTCCGCCGCTACCGTGTCTAATCCCGCCAGCCAAACTCCCGTTTCGTGCTCGGCTCGCTGGGTCAGCACGTCTGCAAAAATATCCAGTTGATCCAGAGTCGCATTGAATTGTAATCGCAATAAGGTGAGATGACGTTGCTGGTTCTGTGGAGATACACGCCGTCCATTGGGTCCGGCCAGCCATCGCATAAATGACCTCAAACGTTGCCTTAACTTTTGTCGCTCCCGAGCTAAGTGGCTTTCTATGGCCGTCCAGGCTGGCTTTGGTACTGCTGCGCCCGTTACCGTCGGCATTGTTAGAGAAAAAGGGCGAACCTTATCCAGCCGTGCTAATAGCCCACGTACTTCCTGACGGAGATAGCGAGATGCAGCCAAAGGGTGGTTCATATCATTAAACTCCCATCAGCACAATCCTGTTGCCACGTCTAATCCAACGTCCTACTCGACGAATCCCAGAGCCCCTGCCAAATGCGGCAATCCTGCGTCGGAGAAGACCCGGCGCGTGCCTGCGAGCCGCCTTGACCATCGCTTTTCGAACTATCTTCGCCGGGGAAGCTGCTGTCCTCGAAGCCACTGCCGCATTTGCCGCTGCGTCCGCAGCCAGACGAACAACGCGTTTGGCCGCCTCAAGCTCCTGGTCTTCAGGACTAAGCCCCTCCAACTCCAGCCCGAACATGCGACCAGCCATAGGCGCCAACCTTCCACCAACCATAGCACCTGCCGGTCCGCCAAAAAAACCTCCAACCGCACGTCCGGCCCACGGCAAGGCCTTTTTAGCTACCTTTTTTAATACTCCACCTAATCGACGGCCTACTCCCTTTTTGAAGAACCGCCGAACCTTTCGCCCTGCCTTTCTAAACAGCTTACCAAGGAACTGATCCAGCTCAGCATCGTCAGACACAGACAATAGGTCCGAGGCCATTTCCAATTCTTCTGCGTCGCTGAAGATCCGGCCCTGACCCATTGTCGACTCATACTCATCTTCCAATTCGAATTCTCCGAACGTGTCTTCCACGTCTTCAAACTCGAACTCATCTTCAAATTCGCTTTCTTCTTCGAATTCGGGTTCCTCCTCAAGCTCTAACTTGGTTTCATCAATATCATGCATCGTAGTCTCCTTTCATTTAGGTTATCCATTAAAATGGGACCGCCACACAATGCAGCGCCCCACTGTCTTGATAAATCATTCTAAAAAAATAAAAGCAAATAGTGTGCCATGATGAATCAGCCAAAAAATGGATTATGCAGTCACAAAAACGAAACCGGCTTCGTTAACGACAAGATCAGAGAAAATTTAGCGAAACTAACCGCGCTCATATCTTCTGTTAATCGGATTATAAAAATCTAACAACAGTGTCCGAATCCATTTGACGAGACACCCCTGATGAAAGAAAATTATAAAAATATAAACTGGCAATTAACTCATAGGGAAATGTCAGGTTACAATAAGAATATGAATGATCCGTCCGGTCCCCGACAATTTGCCACCACCCACTGGAGCCTTGTTGGTGAGGCCAGAGGCGACGAGGCCGGTCAGACTCGCGCACGAGAGGCCCTCGAGGAACTCTGCCGCACTTATTGGTATCCCCTATATGCCTTCGTGAGAAGCCGCGGGTATTCAGCGGTCGACGCTCAGGACCTTACTCAGGCCTTTTTTACACAAATCATCGAGAAAGGTGGGTTTGCCTCCGCCGATCGCCGGCGGGGCCGGTTCCGCTCTTATCTACTGGGCGCGATGAAGCATTTCCTGGCAAATGAATGGCATCGGGCCCAAACGCAGAAGCGCGGCGGCCAGGTGCAATTCATCGAATGGGATGCCCTTGATCCGGAGGCCCGATACGCTGAAGTATCGAAGCAGTCGGATAATCCGGAACTCAGCTTCCTCGCCGGCACACTGCGAGGACTCCTGGACAAACCCGCTGATGTTAGCAAGGGGATTCGTACTGGATCGATCTTCATGATGCCTCTTTATTTTTGGACTCTTGCTTTTGTAGGATTCTTTCAAGGCCAAATCATTCAGCAATGGAAAGACTCTCTCGGCTGGCTCCTCATGATTACTATTATGATGGCATTAGGTGCAATAGCCCTGTTTCAATTCCTGGGACTGGCACTCCGCAGTACCATTGGTCACGCCATCTTTAGATTGGCCGTGATCAACACCAAAGGAAAAGCCGCCAAAAGAGTAACGCTGCTGTGGCGCTGGGCGATTGTTTGGCTTCCACTGTTTATTCCGATGTCTTTCGCGGCTCTGTTAATCAAATGGGGCGAACCTAACGCGGCTTTCATCCTGTCTGTTTTATTGCTTGTCCTTTGGATCAGCGCAGCGGTCTATGCCGTTATTGTTCCCAACCACGGCCTACATGACCGATTGGCGCGCACATGGGTAGTCCGGCGGTGATGGATTCGTCATTCATTAGTATCCCGCTTAAATCTCCTGAAAACCTCGCGTGTTGATCTGCGTTGCAAAAGGAGCAAAACAACTGCCGGATACACCATGGTCAATATCACCAGAAAAGTATAGAACCCGGTTATTACTTTAAGGATAAACACCTGGTCGGGTGCAAGTCCTTCTGTGCCTGATTTTACACTAAACAATACAACCATCACATCTTTAAGTCCCACAACCAACTGCCCGATTACGACAACTACAGCAAGTATTCTCGCCCAGTTTTTCCACAAAAGTATACCAACACCGGAAACTATCAGCAGCAGTGCAAGCACCGCCGCAAATAAATGCTGTAAAAATATCAACAACATCTTTTCAGGCAATGCAATGTTAAAAACCAGCAGATCCGGATTATTTATAAAAATAACCGCCAAAAGAATCTTCATTACGTTCCACAGAAAACCCAGTCCACCAAAAACAATGTTCAGCACCCCGATCGCCTTAAGCCCTTTCGGCAGAGAGCTTATCTGTATTTCCTCTGTTTCGGTTTCGTAGACCATCACCGGTTTAACAGGAATGGCTTCTGGCAGATTTAATTTCTCACTTGGATCCGCCGTCTCTCCTCCGTGCTCCAAAGCTTCGGATACAAATTTTGACTCAACATCACCAACACGCAAAACCTTAAATCGCCCGTTCTCGAATTTCAGATCCGTGATCTTCAAAAAATACATCACGATACACGTTCCCCCAAAAAAACACACGACCAGGCATAACGGAACGGCTATCACCAGAGGTATGTCGCTATCATTTGCATCGTCGAAAGCAAGCGTGTTTATCTTTGGATTCGAGGGTAGGTACCTCACGGGCACAGTTCCGTTCTCTTCCAAAGTTTCCCAGTAAGCCTTGTTAACCATTACGTTTTTGGAAAATGTTTCTCCCCCTTCAGTTGTAAAACTGTATTCCAGCCGGGGAGTGACATTATAAATATAATGTCTCGTGACCGCAGCCTCGATGATTCGCCCCTCGGTTTTCAGCAGTTGTTTATTATGGCTGGCGACAATTGAAACGACCAGCAAAGTAATTGAAATCCCCGCGAATATGATGCCGAGAACAAGTAAAAGGATTCTGTTCTTATTTTGCCTGTGAATTTTCTTTTGGATTTGTTCCCGGGCATTAAAGGTGGTTTTACCCGATGCATCGCTGGACCGTTGACGAATCTGCTCCATTAAGACGGAGAAGTTCTCAATATTGTCACCTATCTCAAAAAGCTTCTTACCGTTAGGATCGAAGATGACCAGAATTTCCGAGGCGGTTTCTGATTTTCCTTTCATTGACGATACCCAGTTATGAAAGACGCCCGGTTCCTTGAGTTCCAACCTGGAAATCATGCCCCATGAAAAAGTCTTTTGCCTGATAAGCCATTCCAGCGTCAATCCGCTGTCCGTGATAACTATCCTGACCGGAATTCTCAGCAGGTAAAATGCAAATGACAATCCGAATATCGGAAGAACACATAGCCCGCCCAAAATACCGGGCATCAACGGTTTACTGCCTGATGATAAAAGGCCCAGGAAAAAAGTGACTATGACCATGATTATTGTAATTATCGATGCGACTAAACTTATAATCACCGGAAGAACGATTTTCTGACGATTTTTGAATTCAATCATTAAAAAGGCCCTCCTTGGTTTAATTCCATTCTAATCCTATTCGCAATTCCAATAATCAATCGTCACATCCTACCTGCCGAGGACCGTGAACATCACGTGCCACCCAACGCCGCTGCTAAGGGCTGTCGGGTCCTTTTCGGTGATGTCGGCTGGACCCATCTCGCCGGCGCAGTAAGCTCCGAAAAGAGGGATATCGGTTCCTGTCACAGACTGGATGGCCTTGAGTTCATCCTCGATATTGTCGAGTTTGCCTTTGCGACCGGCGCAATTGAATGCCAGCACCGAAAATGGTTTCGCCTTCATATTCTTCAACGCCTCATCAGCGCTCTGGGCCGCTGAGGAAATAACCTTTGCATTCTCTTTTGCCTGCCTTCCCGACAGCGAGACCTCAAAATCTCCCGATAATAGCAATGCAATAGCGCTGTCGGTATACATTCGGCCCTGGAAATAAACGAATGTCTGGCCTGCATTCTTGTTTGCAGAACCCCCGGTAATGGGAAAGTCTTTGCCCATTACCTTCTGTACACCCTCAAGAAGGAACTGATTTTTCGGAGAGTGGGCGTCGGACATAACCACCATGAGACGATCATTTGGTCCCCTTGAGAGCTTGGCCGCAAGGTCGGCGCCGCCGCTCCGAAGACGGCTGGAAAGTTCATCCCTGTGCTCTTCCATGGTCAGGCCCGCAATCCCAAGGTCCCGCCTAAGCGCCGCCGCGGTTGCGATTCCATCACCCCCGATACCCATGATGCCAACGGAATCCCCATCCAGACATCCCTGCTGGTTGAATGAGCCGTAGGTTGCAAAGCCGAACACAATATCGGCCTCAAAGACCGTGCAGATCCCTTTGAGCACTTCCTTCTTTTGTGCCTGATCTTCAAAACACTCGGTCAGGACAACCGTATGGGGCATAACCTGTCCCATCTGTCCTTGAAGTGCTTTTGCGGCCGCTTTACCCGCCTCGAAAGGATCCGTACTCTGCGAAGATCCAACACGAACAACTATCGAGCCCCCCTTCCGGGCATTCGATGAAACATAAGTCTCATTGACCGCGCACCCGCAAAAGAGTACCGCACAAATTAAAACAGACAACGCGGCAACGATTCTGGTCCGATTACCTGTTCCACACATAAGAACCTCCTTGAGACACAACAGTTGGTTATTTCTATTTTCCTAATGTTTTGAAGAGCATAGTCCCCATTCAACCTTACTGTCGTAAGGCCCATCGCCCGACAATTCCCACCAGTCCCCTGCGCACCACGCATACTTATTCCGCCGCTCTGGCCAAAGGCCCGCGGCTTTACCCCAATCCCGAACACCCGTTCCGTCAGGGTCGTGGACAAGAACGGAGAATTGAATCTCCCTGCCAACGTCGGGCTTGATTCCCGGCATCACCGCAAAAGGAATTGCACATTCATAATGCGTAGTCCCCCCCTTCCTTTTAACGACCACTTGAGCCTCTTTGAGCCCCAGCGTTTCAAGAGGCCTTCTCTCCTGGGTAACCGATAACTTTACGTCGGGCTTAATCAGAAAAAAGCACTTGTCTTTGGCAAAGAGACCTTCGAAATTAACAACGAGGAACTCATATCTTTGGGCCCCTGCCGTCGGCAGGGATGCTGTCACTGCGTTCCGCGGAGCAAGAGCAAACTGTACCGCATCAATCAGGCCGGACTTCTTCTTATAACCGCGCAGTTTGTCCTCCTCAACCTGCACGTAAAGACAGAAGTATTGCTTGTTCCAATAGGTGCTTATGACGGTTTTCTTGCCGTCGGTGGTGAACGTAACGGGGATCGAATCAGACCAGTCTTTAAACTTGCCGTCGATTTTCGGCTTAAAATATGGTGCGCTGGCGCAAACAAGGTCCTGTCGGTGGACCGTCTCCTGAACGCCTTCGACGATTGCTATCTCGACGGGATACCGGTTCGACTCGACATCGGAGGCTTTCTCGATGTTGAAAGGAAGCCGTTGTACCTGATTGGGTTCCATAGTCAACGTACGATGCCGGGGCGTCCATTGCCAGCCGTCAGGGAACTTCGGCTGGATAGTTACCGTGCATGGCTTATCGTCGGGATTTCGGACCAGGATATGGGTCAGCGGGCCCGTGGAAGGCGGGACGATAAAGTTCTCTGCACGCACCACCACTCCGGCTGCAAATGCAGTATTGTCAACGCCGCCCAAAAGCAGCCCGGCTGTAATACAGCTCAAAATAACAAGTTGAATGCCACGATAAATCACTTCACAACAATCCCGAAACAATCAAAAACGCACTACATGATACCCATGAAGGCATGACGATGCAACAACTACATTCCTTGTGATATGAACTTGCAGAAAAGATTGTTTTGATACGCTTTCTTGAGATATCACTGCAAATATGAATATAATTCGGCACGGGTGCGTATATTATTTTAGAATGATATCACGGTAACTATAGTTTGTCTTTAATGGCTGTTTCAAAAATCGTTGGGATTTGTTTCAGGAAAAATGATCAGATCATAAAAACATGAATAACAATAGTAAAATCATGTATGGATTAACATTTTACAAAAAAATACTTGTACTTGACAGTTGTAAACTATTCGGTAATGTAATATTACGGTTGTTGGATATTATAAACAGTAAATGTTTGGGAGAAATATCTGTATTACAGACCATTTATTAATCCTTTTCTATGGCAGGGCTGATTATGGAAATCAAAGACATTTTAGAATCTATGAAAGTGCCCCATAAAGAGAACTACGCACCAAAGATAACACGATGGATCCTGGCAGTGATTNNAGGCGCTTCGGCAAATACAACAGGACCACTGAGCCGGGAATACATCTGATGCTCCCTTTTTGGATCGAGACCGCGGTCGACGTCCCGGTGAAAAAGGTTCAAAAGGAGGAATTCGGTTTTAGAACCCTAAAGGCGGGGGTCGATTCACGTTATCTTGGTGTTGAGGAAATTGATGCGCGAAGGTTTGGCTCCGACGACTTATACGCATTGATAAGAGAAAGCGGTGAAAGACCCTCGAGAAGAGGAACACAACAGTTGGCCGAACAAGCAAAAGAGATCCTCAAAGGAGAATACATAATGCTCACGGGGGACCTGAACATAACTGATGTGGAATGGATTGTTCAATACAAAATAAAGGATGCCAGGAGCTATCTCTTTAATATCAGGGCCCCGGCACAGGCTATACGAGACGCCAGCCAGGCCGTTATGAGACAGCTTATAGGAAACGGCAGCGTTGACGAGGTGATAACCATCGGAAGAATAGAGTATGAGATTGCTGCTAAAGAAGCATTACAGAAGTTACTTGATGAGTACGAAACCGGGATTCATGTCGTAACAGTCAAGCTTCAGTCATCCAATCCACCTCAAAGGGTAAGGCCGGCTTTTAATGAAGTCAATAAAGCGCTCCAGCAAAAAGAGCAAAGAGTCAATGAGGCGATGAAGGCCTATAACGAAACCATACCTAAAACAAAAGGTGAGGCCAAGAAATTGATTGAGACCGCCAGAGGATACGCCGCCGAAAGGGTTAACAGGGCACAGGGTGATATTGACAAGTTCGAGAAAATCCTTGAAGAGTACAAGAAAGCCCCCGATATAACAAAACAGAGAATGTACCTGGAGACCATGACAAAGCTGCTGCCGCAGATATCGGAGAAATGGATTATTGAACAGAGTGGGGCTGAGGGCGGTATTTTAATGAAACTCGATCTCCAAAATCAACAGCAGCCTTTTAGAAAAGAAATACTCAAATAAAAACGGGACATATTGATAAAATTGAAAGGTAAAAAAATGGCTCGGATTTTAATAATTCTTGTTCTTGCGATCTTTTTTCTTATCTGCCTGTATTCTTCAATGTATGTAATTGACCAGACCGAACAGGCCGTAATAACCCAATTCGGAAAACCTATCAGAGTAATTATTAATCCCATCGAAGGCCGCGAAAAGGACCAAACCTTGACGGAGCTTAAGAATAAATACTCAGAAGAGGGATTTGCAATTTCTGAGGGGGCCGGACTACGCTTTAAAATTCCTTTTATCCAAAGGGTCAGGGTCTTTGAGAGGAGACTGCTGAGATGGAATGGTTATCCGGAGCAAATTCCAACAAAAGACAAAAAATATATCTGGGTCGATTGTACGGCAAGATGGCACATTAAGGACCCTCTACAATTCCTCAGATCTGTCGGTACGGAGGAACAGGCTCACGCAAGACTGGATGATACTATTGATTCCAGTACCAGGAACTCTATTACCAAAAGAGACCTTATAGAGGTGGTCAGGACGGATAACCGCCAGATGAGAGTGGCCGAAGAAGAACTTCGGGAAACCATAATGGTCGGTCATGTGTCGGAGGGCCGGCCGAAAATTGTAGCTGAAATAACCGAAGCTTCCAGAAAAGCCTGCGAAGAATACGGCATAGGAATACACAGCTCAGGTGTCCTCATCAAGGGATTGACATACGTCGAGGATGTGAAACTGAAAGTGGAGGACCGAATGATCGAGGAAAGGCAAAGAATAGCCAAAAAATATATTTCCGAGGGCGAAGGAGAATATGAGAAGATTATGGGCGACAAAGAGAGGGAGGTGAAAACAATCCTGTCCGAGGCCTATAAGACCGCAAAGGTAATTGAGGGCGAGGCAGATGCCAATGCAACACAGATTTATGCAAAAGGTTTTGAAAAGGATCCCGAATTCTATAGATATTGGAAAACACTTGAACTGTATGAGGAACACATAGGTGGAGAAAAAACCAGGTTAATCCTCGGAACGGATAATCCTCTGCTAAATCTCATAAAAGGTCATATAACCGAAACCAAACCAGCAAATAAGGAACGGTAGATTGTTTTATTTTTGGATTCACTATGTATTCATCTTCAGGATGTTGACACAATGGCTAAATAATAATCTCAGGGTAACCTAAAAGGGCCTGCAATAATGATGTTTACGAAGTTAATTAAAATTCTGACCGGAATATTCGTTTTCTGGTTCTTGTTTGACTCTTTGCATCGACTTCAAAGAAGGAACATGAACATACACAGGGTAAAACACAACGATGACGGCCGCACACGCAGAAAGTTCGTCGAGTCCCGTATAGTAAAAGAGTAAAGCTGATAAAAACGCCGGAGGCTAGTCCTTATCTCCTTTCGCCCTGCACTTATGGTAGTGCGGGTAAGAATCTCCAAAAATTAATCAATAATCATTCATCCTTAATCATTGATATTGACATTTTATCTCTGGAAGCCCCGCCACTCGTTGGCGGGGTTGCTATACTCAGTACGCTATCCGCTATACACGCATCTGTTGTGTTTTGTCTGTTGGCAAATAATAACAAAAAAAGCTACAAAACTATAGTAAATGAGCATTCAAAAAAGACTGTCAAATATAAATGCTTAGCAACCAATGACTTAACAAATGGGCAGGGGCGGATTCGAACCGCCGACACAAGGATTCTCAGTTCTATGGTCTTAAAATAGGCATTGTTAACTAGAACCTATCCCAAAACCTAATGTTAAGTCGTTTTATAAGCCGAATTAAGGTCTATGGA
>JABAHS010012866.1_pt3 | contig 17293 bp, 22 predicted proteins | sample 7062111 | NCBI WGS metagenome assembly JABAHS01 (sample SAMN14534600, study PRJNA622989) | marine sediment metagenome | biome: marine biome [ENVO:00000428]; feature: marine pelagic biome [ENVO:01000023]; material: deep marine sediment [ENVO:00002113]; isolation source: pool of 4 deep marine... | reverse complement strand
ACATCACCGCCATTTCCCTGCCGCTCGAGCGACTTCCGGCAGCACTGCTGCTGCGCCGCTAGGCGCAAATACACTCCCCCCCAATTCTCGATTTGACCTTTCTCCCGCGCTGCAGGCGCGGCGAGAAGTGCGTGACCCAGACCCCGTCGACAACGGAGCAGCGCAATGAAAGAGCATCTCATCATCTTCGATACGACCTTACGCGACGGCGAGCAGAGCCCCGGGGCATCGATGAACGCCGAAGAGAAAATGCGCATCGCCAAGGTGCTGGAAAAGATGCGCGTTGATGTCATCGAGGCCGGTTTTCCCGCGGCGAGTCCCGGTGATTTCGAAGCCGTGAAAGCCATTGCCACTGCCATTCAGGACAGCACCGTTTGCGCGCTGGCGCGGGCCAACGCGCACGACGTCGATCGCGCCGGGGAGGCGGTTCGCGAGGCGCGCTCGGGGCGCATTCACACGTTCATCGCGACATCACCGATACACATGCGGGAGAAGTTGCGCATGGAGCCGGACGAGGTTCTCGAGCAGGCCGTGCGCTCGGTCAGACACGCCCGAGAGTATTGCGACGACGTCGAGTTCTCGCCGGAGGATGCAGGTCGCTCGGACATGGATTTTCTCTGCCGAATTGTAGAGGCCGTCATCGATGCCGGCGCTTCGACGGTGAACTTGCCGGATACCGTCGGCTATACATTGCCGAGTCAGTTCGCAGGAATGATCGAGGGGTTGATGCACAGAATTCCCAACGCCGACAAAGCGGTGTTTTCAGTTCACTGCCACAACGATCTCGGTCTCGCGGTGGCCAACTCCCTGGCGGCGGTGCTCGCAGGGGCGCGCCAGGTCGAGTGCACCATCAACGGCCTCGGCGAGCGGGCGGGCAACGCCTCGCTCGAAGAGATCGTCATGGCGGTGCGTACCCGTCAGGATGTCTTCGACTGCGACAGCCGCATCGATGCTACGCAGATCGTGCCTGCAAGCCGGCTGGTGTCCACGGTCACCGGATTTCCCGTGCAGCCGAACAAAGCGATCGTCGGCGCGAACGCATTCGCCCATGAAGCGGGTATTCACCAGGACGGAGTGATCAAGCACCGGGAAACCTATGAGATCATGCGTGCCGAGGACGTGGGCTGGCATGCCAATCGCATGGTGCTTGGCAAGCACTCCGGGCGCAATGCGTTCGGCACACGCCTGCGCGAGCTCGGTATCGAGTTCAAGACCGAAGAAGAGCTCAATTCCGCGTTCTCGCGGTTCAAGGACCTGGCTGACAAAAAGCACGAAATCTTCGACGAGGACCTGCAAGCCTTGGTCGCAGACGCGGACACGCAACACGCCAACGAGAAGCTGCGCCTCGTGTCTCTGAAAGTCTGCTCGCAAACCGGCGAGGTACCGCATGCCGAGGTCACCGTGTCGATGGACGGCGTCGAGCGCCACGGCGCCTCCGAGGGCAGCGGTCCGGTGGACGCGGCTTTCAGGGCCATCGAGGCCATCGTCGGCAGCAATGGTGAGCTGCAGCTGTACTCGGTCAATAACATCACCAGCGGTACCGACGCGCAGGGAGAAGTGACCGTGCGTATCGCCCAAGACGGGAGCATCGTCAATGGCCACGGCGCCGACACCGATATCGTCATCGCCTCGGCCAAGGCCTACATCAACGCGCTTAACAAGCTGGTGAGTCGGACTACCCGAGAGCACCCTCAACTCGCAGGGCTCATATGAAAGAGCAACGCGGCGGGGCGTTCGGCGCGGGCGTGCGGCTCGATTTCACTGGCGTGACCGGCTCCTGCTATGCTTGCGCGGCCCTCGCGAAGTTCCGGGAGCGACCTTGTCTGAACTGGAGAGCGGACATGACGCTGCTCGTCGCCGCAACGTTTGCTCGCCGGCGCCTTAACCCGTGAGCGGGCGCGCCGACAGGAGGCGTGCCTGCCTCGAGGCGATGGGCATCGACGTCTGGGTATCGCGCGCGCATGCCAGTGCTGTCGCGGAGCCGGGCGCAGAGGCCGCCACGGCCGGGGACGTGCCCGGCACGGGGGGCGAGCCTGCGGACAAAGCCGCCGGCGGCGCAGCGACCGATCTCACCGTGCTGGAGGCGCAGGTGCGCGAGTGCCGGCGTTGCAGCCTGCACGCCTCGCGCACGCAGACCGTCTTTGGCGTCGGCAATGCAAGCGCGCAGTGGATGTTCGTCGGCGAGGCGCCGGGCGCGGAGGAAGACCGACAAGGCATTCCTTTCGTCGGGCGGGCGGGACAGTTGTTGAGCGCCATGCTCGCCGCCATCGGCCTCGAGCGTGATGCGGTCTACATCGCCAACGTGCTCAAGTGTCGCCCCCCGGCCAATCGCGACCCCATGGGTGAAGAGGTTGTGCAGTGCGAGCCTTACCTGCATCGCCAGGTGGAGCTTGTCGCGCCGCGCATCATCGTCGCGCTGGGACGCTTCGGCGCCCAGTCCCTGCTCAAGACCACCCAACCCATTGGGAAGTTGCGCGGGGCGTGTTTCAAATATCGCGATACGGACATCCCGTTGATAGTGACTTACCATCCGGCTTACCTTTTGCGCAGCCCGCTGGAGAAGCGAAAGGCATGGGACGATCTGTTGATGGCGCGCCGGATTCTGGAGCGACCCTGACCTCGTTGAAGGGCGCCTTCGGCGTGCGCGTTCGCGCGATGCGGCCGCCCGACCTCGCAGCCGTCGTCGAGGTAGAGCGGCAGTGCTACGAGTTCCCGTGGCGAAGCAGCGTCTTTCAGGACTGCATGCGGGCGGGTTACGTCTGCGTGGTGGCCGACTGCGCCGGCACGGTGTGCGGTTACGGCATCATGTCGGTGGCGGCAGGCGAGTGCCATATCTTGAACCTGTGCGTTCGCCCCGACTGCCGTCGTCGTGGCCTCGGGCGCAGCCTGCTGCAGGCTCTCACGACCATTGCGCGGGACCGGGACTCGCGCACGGCGTTTCTCGAAGTGCGCGTATCCAATCGTGCCGCTCAGGACCTCTACGCCCAGGACGGCTTCAACGAGATCGCCACCCGCCACCAGTACTATCGGGCTAAGTCAGGGCGCGAAGACGCGCTCGTATTCGCAAAGACGCTCTGAGGCGCACCGTCGTTACCGTGTAGGGCGATGTTCTCACTCGCCGCGCACGACGATCTGCTGGCCGACGCGCAGCACGTCAGCCGTGCTGATGCCGTTCCACTGCGCGAGCTGCGAGACGTACACGCCGTAACGCCGCGAAATGGCCCACAAGGTGTCGCCGCGGCGCACGAGATGCAGGTGTGCGTCGCGAGGGGTGCCCGCCGGGTCGGCTCTGACGGGAATCACCAGGTGTTGGCCGACCCGAAGCAGATCGCCGCGCAGGCGGTTGACGCGCTTGATGTCGGCGACGCCGACGTCATAGCGGCGGGCAATGCGCCCGAGATACTCGCCCGAGGTGACGGTGTGTTGCAGCCACCGCACGCGTTGCTCGCGGGGCAACGCACGCAGGGCTGCCCGCATCCGCGGCGCACCGCCGACGGGGACCAACAGGCGCCGTGGTCCGTCCGGCGGCGTGATCCCGTTGCTCGGCGCCGGATTGAGAGCGTGCATCGTCTTCAAAGAGACACCTCCCAATTTGGCCGCCAGCGTGAGGTCGAGGGGTCCCTCCAGCTCCAGGCGCGCGAAGAAAGGTTCGTTGGCTATCGGCGCAAGTCTGATTGCATGTTCGTGCGGTGCGGCGATGATATTGCGGATGGCGATCAGCTTGGGTACGTAGCGCTTCGTTTCCGCTCGCAGCTGCAGCGCTGTGTAGTGCGTTGATCGTCCCCGGCGACGGTTGAAGTTCATGGCCTTGCGTACCCGGTTCTCGCCAGCGTTGTAGGCCGCCAGAGCGAGAAACCAATCGCCGTCGAACTCGCTGTGCAGAAACTCGAGGTAATCCAGTGCGGCGCGGGTGGCGCTGATGACGTCGCGTCGCTCGTCGTACCATCCGTTCTGCCTGAGACCGTAGCCTTTGCCGGTGGTGGGGATGAACTGCCACAGACCGACTGCGCCTGAGCGCGAACGCGCCCTCGGCTCGAATGCGCTCTCCACCATGGGAAGAAGAGCGATCTCGGTGGGCAGCCCGCGTCGGTGCGTTTCCTCGACGATGTGGAAGAGGTAGAGCCGCGCTCGCCGTAACACGCGCTCGAAGTACGCGGGACGGCTCGCGTACCAGTTTTCGTAGACGGCCACTTCAGGAGTGTCGAGCNNCGGCGCGAATGCGATCCCAGAGATCGGCAAAGTGCACCGTCGCCGGGTCCGTGAGCCCGGCACCCGCTGCGGCGGCGGGGGACGCGGGGCGGGACTCGCCCGCCGCCTCGCTGCGCACGGCCGTGGCAGAAGGCGGCGCCTCGCCCTGTGGCTCGGGTCGCAGAGAGCCGCAGCCGGACAGGGTCGACAGCGCGACGAGAGTCACCAGCATGCGACACGAAGAAAGGCGCCTCCCCTCCATGGGATGCGCATGGTATTCACTGGCCCACGGGGACGTCAACGAAGCCAGCGTGGCGCCCGGGGGCGGGGGGCGCGGACGGTGCCCGGTCCCGAGGCCGCGGGTCCCGGAGGGCGGTTGTCGCGGCGCAAGGTCGGGTGCAACAATTGGGGCCTGGGAGGCGAGGATGACGGCCGTGGGCTGGAACGGACAACGGGCTCCGACCCGGGAGCGGGTTCTGCAGTGGTTTCGATCGCCGCTCGGCGCCATTCTGGTCCAGGCGGAGCGTGCGCATCTGCAAGGCTGCCTGCCGGGAACCTACAGCCCGGTGGCGGTGCAGATCGGTGCGTTGCCGGGACTCGACGTCCTGGAAACCATCCCGGCAGCGGTGCGCGTGGTGCTCGACCGCCCGACGCAGTGCGGCCCGGAGGCGGCGCAGGTGTTGGGCGAGGAGGTGGCGCTGCCCTTCGGTGCTGCCTCGGTGGATGTGTTCGTGCTGCCGCACGCGCTGGAATTTTGCGCCGACCCGCATCGGTTGCTGCGCGAGGTGGCCGCCGCCGTCGTGCCCCACGGCCACGTGGTGATACTCGGTTTCAATCCCTACAGCTTATGGGGTTTGAGGCGCCTGTTTTCGGGTTGGCGGGGGGCAGCGCCCTGGTCGGGAAGCTTTCTGGGCATGTCGCGGCTGCAGGACTGGCTCGCCCTGCTGGAGTTCGATGTCGTCGCCGGAACGAGCCTCTTCTACCGACCGCCGTTCGCCCAGGAGAGGCTGCGCGATGCGCTGTCGTTCATGGAGTCCGCCGGAGCGCGCTGGTGGCCGGGACTGGCCGCCGTCTACGCGATCGTGGCGCGCAAGCGCACACTCGGTGTCACCGCAGTGGGGCGGCCGGCGGGGGTGCGCAAGCGGGTCAGGCCACGGCTCGCACCGGTTTCGGGTCGGCTCACGGTGCGCAGCGAAGCACCGCGCACGGGCGCTTCCCGCAAGGCCAGCGGCGCCACGGTTCGTTCGGCGCCGTCTGCATGAGGAGCGCGGTGACGATCCACACCGATGGAGCCTGCCGCGGAAATCCGGGTCCGGGCGGCTGGGGCGTGGTGCTGCGAAGCGGCTCCCACATGAAGGAGTTGAGCGGCGCAGAGCCGGAAACGACGAACAACCGTATGGAGCTCACCGCGGCGATCCGGGCTCTGCAGGCACTGCGAAGGCCCTGCCGCGTGACGTTGGTGACGGATTCGGAGTATCTTCGCAAAGGTATCACCGAGTGGCTGGATGCCTGGAAACGGCGCGGATGGCGCACATCGGCGCGCAAGCCGGTGAAGAACAGCGAGCTGTGGCAGTCGTTGGAGGAGGCGGCGCAGCGACACGACGTCACCTGGCGGTGGGTCAAGGCCCATGCCGGCAATGCGGACAACGAACGCGCGGACGCGCTGGCAAACCTCGCCATCGATGCACTCGTCGGGTCGTCCTGAACCCCGGCGGGCGGCCAATAGCCCTGATCGGGTAGGTCGATGAGAAACGCAGGAACTCACACGTTGCGCGGGATCGGTCTCGCAGGATGACGGTCCGCCAGGTCGTGCTGGACACGGAGACCACCGGGCTCGACCCGGAGCAGGGACACCGCGTCATCGAGATAGGCTGCGTGGAGCTGATGCAGCGCCGACAGACGGGGAATCACTTTCATCAGTATGTGAACCCCGAGCGTGAGATCGACGAGGCGGCGTTCGAGGTTCACGGCATCTCGCAGCAGTTTCTCGCCGACAAGCCGCGTTTTGGTGACATCGCGGGCGATTTCATCGAGTTCGTTCGTGGCGCCGAGCTCATCATTCACAACGCGGCGTTCGATACCGCATTCCTCAACCACGAGCTGCGACGCATCGCCATGGATTTCGGCGAGATAGAGGAATTCTGTGAAGTGCTTGATACCCTGGCGCTCGCGCGGCGCCTGCACCCCGGCCAGCACAACAGTCTCGATGCCCTTTGTCGACGCTACGCCATAGACAACTCCCAACGCAGTCTCCACGGCGCTCTGCTCGACGCCGAAATCCTGGCCGACGTCTACCTCGCCATGACGGGCGGGCAGACGACGTTCCTGCTCGACGCCGGCGACAGCACGCCGTCGTCGTCGCGCTCGGCGCCGACGCGGCACCTCGATCCGGCGCGCCGGCGCACGCCGGTTCTGCATCCCGACGACGAAGAGAGGACGGCCCACGAGACCTGGTTGGACTACCTCGAGGAGACGACGCAGGGCAACTGCCTTTGGCGTCGGCTGACCTGAGCGGCCAGCGGCTCGATGGACGGCGGTGCGATCGCCGTGGCCCGGGCGGTGGTCGATGAACTCTCCCGTGCTGCTCTCAGAGGTGCTCGGCTTGCCCACGCGAACCTCGCCGGCCATGACCTTAGCCGCGCCCAGCTGGCCGGTGCTGACCTGGCCGGCGCCGATTTGTCCGCAACGGCGCTCGTCGGCGCGGACTTAAGCGGGGCGACGCTTACGGGTGCCGATCTTTGCCGCGCCGATCTGGCCCATGCCAACCTCACGGGCGCCGACCTTCGCGACGCCGATCTCACCTCCGCGAGCCTCGACGCCGCTGAGCTCGCCGGCGCCAGGCTCGCCGGCGCAAAGTTATCGGGCGCGTCGCTGCGCCACGCTTCGGTGCCCGGTGCGTATTTGACGGGTGCAGACCTCTACGAGGCCGATTTGAGCTTCGCCAACCTCGCGGGCAGCCATCTCTGCGGTGCAATTCTCTCCATGGCGTACCTGCTGTCGGCCAATTTGTTCGCGGCCAATCTCTCGGATGCCCGCCTGGCGGGGGCCATGCTCGAGAACGCTTGCCTGGTCGCGGCGCAGCTCGTACGCGCGCGGCTGCCCGGTGCACGGCTGACAGGCGCCGACATGACCGCCGCTCGTTTGAGCGAGGCGCAGCTTCAGGAGTGTCGGCTGGCGCAGACGCGACTTTTCGCTGCGGAGCTGTCCGGGGCGGATCTCTCGCAGGCGGACCTGAGCGGGGCGGTGCTGACGAAAGCCAAGCTCGTCCGCTGCGTACTGGTGCAGACGACTCTCGCGGAAGCAGACCTGCGCGGGGCACGCACCCTCGGCGCGACGTTCGCCGGCGCAGACCTGTGCGGGGCCGATCTCGGCGGGACGGGCCTGCAGCAGGGCGGTTTCGCACGACGCTTCCCCGACGCCAGCTTCAGTCCGGCAACGCGCTGGGATCGGCCCCGGCGAGTGAAGCGTTCCTGAAGTCGCCTCGAGGCGATCGCGCAGGGCCTGGCGCGGACGGTCGACGCTCAGCGTGCGGGGTGGACGGCGAAGCCCGCGTTGCGCAGCAGGTTCAACATCCCTTTGCGTCCGGGGAGGTGCAGCGCGCCGACGGCGATGAAGGCACTCCCCCGCTCCAGCAGCGGCAGCAGCCGGCTCACCATGCGCTCGTTGCGCTCAGAGACGATACGCCTGTCGATGCGCGCAGCGAGTTCCGCGTCGTCGCCCATGTGCCGACGCGCCAGAAGCTCCAGCGTCCCGAGATCGCCCTGCAGATAGGCTTGGGTGAGCTCCTCGACGTGGCCTGAGAGGCGGTCGAACTGTTTTACGGCGAGCCGCAGAAGCCTGATCTGGTCGCTCTGGGGGAGATCTGCGAACAGGCTTACCTGCTCGCCCAGCGTCTCCAGAGGGTGCACCGTCTTGCCTTGGCGCCTGGCCTCGAGATAGAGGAGGCGGTCGAGGAACATTCCAGTTTGCGGGCGCGGCGTGCTCAGCAGCATCGTCGCGGCCCAGGGTTGCAGCAGCTGGGTCATCTGGGCGGGAAGACCCTGCTGTTCGAGCATCCCGGCGACCTGCTCGAACAGCGACGGGCCAACGAGCGATTCCAAGGTGCGCTCGCCCTTCAAGAACATCTCCCCGCCCACCTCCAGAAATGCGCCTGGGTCGGGAATCGCCTCGGGCACGAAGAGGGCGCACAGCGCGAGCTTTTCACGAACCAGGCTCGGCAGTTCTGTGACCCGCGGATCCTCGAGGTGGATGGTTCCGAACACGAAGCTCGGCGGTATGTCGGGCCCGGTGACGCTCCACAGCAGGCCGCGCTCGATGACGCCCTCCGTGGCGGAAGGCGGAGGCTGCAGCGCCGGGTTCTGAGCGCTGGCCGCGGACGACACCGCGCAAAGGATGGCGGCCAGGACGGGCAACGCGCGCTGCAAGCCCCCGCGCAGACGGCGACCACAAGTGCCCCGGCGGAGGTTGTCAGGCGCGCGCCCCGGTGTTGCCTCAGCCATACCCGTACACGAGGACAAGGCCGAGCAACGCGACCACCAAGAGCACCATGGCGCCGATCGACCAGGATCGCGCCATGGTGCCGCTTGGGCCGTGCGAGCGGGCGAGCACGCTGGCGCCGAGGCTCGTGAGGGCGGCCAGTGCGTCGCGTAAGGCACCGTCGGTACGATGCGTGGCCGCAGCGACCGCTCGCAGCGCGCGCGGCGCGAGACGGCGGTAGAACCAGTCAACGTCGAGAGTGACGGTGAGCGTGCGACGCATCAGAGGGAGCATCAGGAAGAAGGCGAGTCCGGAGAACATGAGCAGCTGCAGCATGTTGACCACGTGCGCGGTGGTGTAGGGCACGTAGGTTACGGGGTAGGGTAGGAGTGCGTAGAGGAACTCGGGCCAGATGCCGAGCCCGATGCAGAGCGCGGCGAAGAAGATCATCGCGAGCCGCATGTTCCACGGCGGGTCCGGGGGGCGCAGCCCCGAGTCCTTCTGGAAGAACACGAACCAGGGGAACTTGATCCCGGCGTGCAGGAAGACGCCGGCCGAGGCGGCCAGCAGCAGCAGCCAGACCAGCATGAGGTGCTCGTCGCCAGCCGCCTGGCTGATCATCGACTTGCTCACGAAGCCCGAGGTCCACGGGAAAGAGGAGATGGAGAGTGCGCCGACGATGCCGCACACCGTGGTGATGGGCATGCTCTGGAACAGCCCGCCGAGGTCCGTGCACTTGCGCTTGCCGGTTTGGTACAGCACCGCGCCGGCCGACATCAGCAGCAGGGCCTTGTAGATGATATGCGCGAAGGCGTGGGCGGCGGCGCCGTTCAGCGCCATCTGGGTGCCGATCCCGACCCCCACGACCATGAAACCCACCTGGTTGACGATGCTGTAGGCGAGTATGCGACGCATGTCATTCTCGAGTAGCGCGTAGATGATGCCGTAGAAGATCATGAACAGCCCGATCCAAACCAGCATCTCGGTCCCCGGAAAGCTGCGGATAAGCACGTAGACCGCCGCCTTGGTGGTGAACGCAGAGAGGAACACCGCGCCGCTGAAGGACGCCTCGGGGTAGGCGTCCGGGAGCCAGGCCGAGAAGGGCGGGGCGGCGGCGTTGAGGAGGACGCCGGCGAGGATCAGCTTACCGCCGATCGTGCCGGTGTCGACGGCGCTAAGGCCAATCGAGCCGTCGGCGGTGAGGTGCAGGAGGATCCCGGACATGAGCAGCGAGCCGCCGACAACGTGTACCGTGAGGTAGCGCATGGCGACCCGCATCGAGCGCTCACCGCCCGCGGCGATCAGCACAGTGCTCGACGCGAGTGCCATGATCTCCCAGAAGATGAACAGGGTGATGAGGTCCCCGGCGAGCGCTACGCCGACCGCACTGCCGGCATAGATCATAGCGGCCAGCAACTCGAGCACGCTCTTCTGACGCAGCGCGAACAGTCCGCCCGCGAACGCCATGAGCGAGAAGATGATCGCGAACAGCCGACTAAGAGAGTCGCTGCGCACCACCACCAGCTCGAAGTCGAGCATGCGGATGGCGGCGGAGGCGCCGTTCGGTAGGTCCCACACGAGCCAAAGGGTCGCGAGTGGGAGGCCGAGCACCAGGGCGGCGCGAATGCGCGCGCCCACGAACGGCAACAGGAAGGCGCCAAGGACGAGCACCGCCCCCGGCGGAAACGCGCTAATCGTCATAGAACGTGTCGGGCCGCTTCAGCGCCACGCCAAGCATCTTGGCGAAGAGAACCATCGCCATGCAGGCGAGGAGACCGAACCAAGCGTAGAAGCCGAACGTGCCGTCGATGCCAAAGTTGGCGTGGGGGTGGATGAACATGTCGGCGAGCACGAGCAGGGTGAGCACCAGGGTGAAGCCGACCCACAGCCGCCGAACTGTCTGCGACCGCACGAGCCAGTGTTGTGTCTCGAATTCGCTCACTGCGGTTCTCCTTCGGATTGAAGTACGCAAGCAAATTGCCAGTCACCGTAGTGTTTGGTCGCGCAGATCGTCCTCGTCCAGCCGAGCGCGTTTCTCCCGGATCGAATCGGCCAATACAGTCCGTGGGAAAGAATGTGCATGGGCGTTGTCTCAGTGTTGTGTGGGCTGTCGAGGATAGACGTGACGCCTCGGTGCTTCACGGCGACCAATTTCCGATCCGGCATAGCGGCGCCTCCCCGGACTAGGGGGTTATGGCCCGCTGCATGAGCTGGAGCACGGGCCCGGGAAAGAAGAATAGCGCAATACAGCCGGCGGAGGAGACGCTCAGGGCCAGCAACGAGGCGAGCGGTGCCTCACGGAACGCCATCGGCTTGCCGTGGTCCGGTGATAGGAAGGCACGCACGGGAATGGGAAGCAGATAGGCGAGATTGAGCAGCGAGCTCAACAGCAGCACGCCCAGCAGCACCGCCTGCTGCGCATCCAGAGTCCCGAGCGCGAGGTACCACTTGCTCCACAGTCCGCCAGCGGGCGGCAGCCCGATGACGCTGATGCTGCCGATGAAGAATGCGCCCATGGTGATGGGCATCGCGCGCCCGAGGCCGCGCATCTGGCTGATCTCGGTCTTGTGCGCCGCCACCATGATGGCGCCGGCGCAGAAGAACAGCGTGATCTTGCCGAACGCGTGCATGACGATGTGCATGCCGCCGCCCACGATGCCCCACGCGTTGGCCAGCAGCGCTCCGAGGACGATGTACGAGAGCTGACTCACGGTCGAGTAGGCGAGCCGTGCTTTCAGATTGTCCTGCCGCATGGCGACCAGTGAGCCGATGAGGATAGTTGCCGCTACCACGTAGAGCAGCCAGTCGCGGCTGCCCAGCGTAGCGAGAAAGTCGATGCCAAACAGGTATACGGCAACCTTGACGATGGTGAACACGCCCGCTTTTACCACCGCCACGGCGTGCAGCAGAGCGCTGACCGGGGTCGGTGCGACCATCGCGGCGGGCAGCCAGCGATGCAGCGGCATCACCGCGGCCTTGCCGATGCCGAACACGTAGAGTACCAGCAGCACGCTCGCTACGCCCGCAGGCACCGTGTCGTGCATAACGCCCCCGGAGGTGAAGTCCAGGGTCCCGGTCAGCTGCCAGGTCCAGACGATTGCGAGCAGCTGCAGCACCAGCGAGGTGCCGAGCAGGATGCCGAGGTAGAGCCGGCCGGCGCGCCTAGCCTCTTCGCTGCCGGAGTGGGTAACCAGCGGATAGGTGGAGAGCGTGAGCACTTCGTAGAAGACGAACAGCGTGAACATGTTGGCGGCGAACGCGACACCGATGGCGCTGGCGATGGCGATCGCGAAGAAGACGTAGAAGCGCGTCTGGTTGGATTCGCCGTGGCCTCGCATGTAGCCGATCGCATAGACGCTGGTGACGAGCCACAGGAAGCTCGCGACCAGCGCGAACAGCAGGCCCAGCGGTTCGGCATGCAGTGCGATCGCCAGTCCCGGGATCGGCTCCGCCACGGTGACGCGGGGCCATACGCCGCCGTCGAGCGTCGGCAGCAGTGACAGCACCAGGACCAGCAGCGCCGCGGCAGTCGTGAGGGTCGCCGCCTCGCGCAGGTTGGGTCGACTGCCCAGGGCCGCGATCGCAGCACTGCCCGCGAGCGGCAGCGCCGGTGCGAGCAGCAGGGTGGCCTCCGGACTCATGCGCTTCCCGTCAGCAGCAGGGAGGCGGCACGCTGCGCCACGCCACGGGTGAGGGTGGTGTCGATTCCGAAATACACGTTGGCGACGATCAGTAACCAGGTAGGCACGAGCAGGCTCGGCGGCGACTCGCCGCCCGTGCCGGCGTTGTCCGGAGCCGGTCGGAAATAGGCGACCTCGACCACTCGCCACACGTAGAACACGCTGACCAGGGAGCTGACCAGGACGATCAGCGCCAGCCACCACCAGTCCTTCTCCAGCGCGCCCTGTATCAGGTACCACTTGCTGATGAAGCCGGCGGTGAGCGGAACGCCGATCAGGCTCAGGCCGCCCACCACGAAGGCCGCCATGGTCCATGGCATCCGTCGTCCGATTCCGCCCAGGTCCGCCAGCGCCACGGAGCCGATCCGGTAGGAGACGCAGCCGAGCGCCATGAAGAGCGCCGCCTTGATCAGGGCGTGGTTGAACAGGTGAATCAGCGCCGCGGTCAGGCCGGTCACGCTCGCCAGTCCGATGCCGAGCACCATGTAGCCGATCTGGGCGATGCTCGAGTAGGCGAGCAGGCGCTTGACGTCGCTCTGATACAGCGCGACCACGGACGCGGACAGCACCCCGGCGGCAGCGAGCGGCACCAGCAGCCGATCGAGATGGAGCTCGCCGAACGTGAACTCGGCCCCGAACACGGTCAGGAAGAAGCGCAGCAGCACGTACACCGCCACCTTGGTCGCGGTGCCCGACAGCAGTACGGTCACGGCCGACGGCGCGTAGGTGTAGGCGTTGGGCAGCCACAGATGCAGCGGAAACAGCGCCATCTTGATTCCGACGCCCACGAACAGGAAGGCAAACGCCACCGTCAGCGTGCGCGAGCCGCGCACGTCGGGAAGGCGGGCCGCCAGGTCCGCCATGTTGAGCGTGCCGGTCATCATGTACATCAGGCCGACGCCGATCAGGATGAACGTCGCGCCGATGGTGCCGAGCATGAGGTAGCGGAATGCGGCGAGCAGGCCGCGGCGATCTCGGCCGAGGCTGATCAATATGTACGTGGCCAGCGACGAGATCTCGAGAAACACGAACACGTTGAACGCGTCGCCGGTGATCGTGATGCCGAGCAGCCCGGTCAGGCAGAGCAGCCAGGCGGTATAGAACAGATACAGCCGCTGTGCCTCGATCTCGCGGGCCGCGCTGAGCCGGGCGAACGGCAGTGCGACCAGGTTGATGCCCGACACGATTAGCAGCACGAACGCGTTGACGAGGTCGACGCGGTACTCGATGCCCCAGGGCGCCGCCCACCCTCCTAGGGCGTAGGAGATGGTTCCGCTCAGCTGGACCTCGACCAGCAGCGCCACCGATATGGCCAGGCTGAGAACGCCGACCAGCATGGCCAGCAACCAGCAGCGCTCGGCCCGGTGCAGCAGCACACAGGCGGGTGCGGCCAGCAGGGGTATGACGACCTGCAGGGCGGGGAAGTGCTCGGTGATCACGTCGGCTCGTGGTCCTGGCGGCGAATCTCTTCTTCGTCGATCGTGCCGTAAGCCTTGTGAATGCGCACGATCAGTGCGAGCCCGAGCGCGGTGGTCGCGACGCCGACGACGATGGCCGTGAGAATGAGGACGTGCGGAAGTGGGTTTGAATAGGGCCCGCCGGTTTCCTCGATGATCGGGGCCGTTCCGCCGGCGACCTTGCCCATCGTGATGTAGAGGATGAAGACCGACGTCTGAAACAGGTTCAGGCCGATCATCTTCTTCACGAAGTTGGGGGTTGCCAGCACGACGTAGAATCCTGACATCATCAGCGCAATGACGACCCAGTAGTTGTACAGTCCGATCATCCTTCGCCCCCGCCCTCGTCGTTCCCTGCGGCGTCCGGCGCGTAGCCGGCGAAGGCGTAGAACAGGCCGATCATGACGGAAGCCACCGTGATCCCGACGCCGAGCTCGATGATGATGATGCCGAGGTGCTGACCGGCGACCGCGTCTTCGGACAGCACGCCGTATTCGAGGTAGTTGCCTCCCCGCAGCAGCCCGGCGACACCCACCAGTGCGTAGAGCAGCAAGCCGCCCGCGGCAAGCTGGCGCATGAGCCGCAACGGAGCCACGCGGCGCGCGGTGTCGATGCCGAAGACCAATGCGTAGAGGATGAAGCCGGCGGCGAAGATCACGCCCGCCTGGAAGCCGCCGCCGGGCCCGTAGTCGCCGTGGAACTGGACGTAGAGGGCGAACAGCAGGATCAGCGGCATCAGCAGCTTCGCGATGACCCGCAGGACAAGGTGGTGTTCCACCGCTCAGGTTCTCTGCGAGCCGTCGGCGTGGCGCCGGCGGGTGCGCCGCCCGAGCAGCGACAGCACGCCGATGCCCGCAGTGAAGATGACCGTCACCTCGCCCAGGGTGTCGTAGCCCCGGTAGCTGGCCAGCACCGACGTGACGATGTTCGGAATGCCGATCTCGGTGGGCGACTCGGTTATGTAGCGTGGCGCGACGTGGACGTGAGCCGGCGCGCTGGGGTCGCCGAACTCGGGCATGTCGACGGTGCCGTAGATCAGCAGCGCGCCCACCGCGGCCACGGTCACCAGCGACGACACCCGGCGTGTCGCCGACGCCTCGAGCTTGGTGCCGGTGAGCGCCAGCGTGCCGAGCATCAGGATGGTGGAGATGCCGGCGCCCACGGCGGCCTCGGTGAAGGCCACGTCCACGGCGTCGAGCACGACGAACAGCGCCGCCGAGAGCAGGCTGTAGATGCCGAACAGCATGGCTGCCGCGAACAGGCTGCGCATCCGCACCACGGCGATCGCGGTTGCGGCGAGGAACGCGAGCAGGAAGAAATCGATCAGTTGGCTCACGGCCCTTCCGGTCCGCGGTCGTGGTGGGTGAGCGGCTGCAGTTGTCCGTGCAAGGCCGCCTTGGCCAGAGCGTGGGTCGCCGTGGGGCTCGTGAACACCGTGAAGACCAGGATCAGCAGCAGCTTGACGGTCGTCAGGGTCGCACCGGCCTGGGTCATCAGCCCGAGCAGAATCAGCGCGGCGCCCAGGGATTCCGTCATGCTCGCGGCGTGTATACGGGTGAAGAAGTCGGGCAGCCGCAGCAACCCGATGCCGCCGGTGACCGTGAAGAAGCCGCCGCTGAGCACGCACAGCCAGCCGACGACGCCGAGCAGCAGGTCCGTCACGAGTCCTCGCCGCGCGAACGCCGGCTGCCGACGCCGAGATCGCCGTACTCGAAGAATTTGAGCACGGCGATCGTGCCGATGAAGTTGATCAGCGCGTAGACGAGCGCGATGTCGAGGAAGTCCGGACGTTCGGTCAGAAAGCCGTACACCGCGATCATCAGCACCGTCTTGGTGCCGAAACCGTTCAGCGCCAGGATGCGGTCGTAGACGGTCGGGCCCAGAAAGGCGCGCGTCAGCGCCAGCACCATGGTCACCAGTATGGCGGCGGTGGCCGCGATATACATCACGTCCGGCGACCTGTTGCAGCCGGCAGCTCCAGCGCCAGGACGCGCCGGTGCATGTCGCCCTGCTGCAGCGTGGCGGCACCGCTGCGCGTAAGCGCGTGCACTTCGATGCGTGTTGCCTCCACGTTGATCGAGACGGTCCCGGGGGTCAGGGTGATGGAGTTCGCGTAGATGACCTTGCCGACGGCGCTCAGCTGATCGGCCGGCACGTGGAACAGCGCAGGACTGATCGGCAGCTTCGGATGCAGGATGCAGCGCGCGACCTCCCAGTTCGACTTGACGACCTCGACGGCGAGCCAGAGCCAGTATCGCAGCAGTCGCCACGCGTGCAGATGGATCGGCTGCCCCTCGTGGTCTATCAGGTCCATGCGGCGGGCGATGTAGAGCACGAACAGGCACGACACGACGCCGAGCCCGAGCAGCAGAGGCTGCGTCATCCCCGAGAGCAGCAGCCACGACGCGCCCAGGACCCCCATCAGAGTCAGCGTGTGCTTCATGCCGTGTTTTTACCGTATCGCGGTGGAATCGGTCAAAGTCCACGGCCGCGCGGAGGGCCGCGCCGGATCGGGGTGCGCGGGNNAGAATCGGGCATAGTGCCTGCAGAGCAGATGGAGAGCAAACCGATGTCCGCAGAGAAGATTTACGACGTTCCGGCCGAGATCGCCGCCAGCGCCCACGTCAACGACCCTCAGTATCAGGCCATGTACCAGCGTTCGGTGGACGACCCGGAAGGTTTCTGGGCCGAGCAGGCGGAGCGGTTCGTGACCTGGTTCAAGCCCTGGGATCGCGTCATGGACTACGATTTTCACAGCGCGCGTATCAGCTGGTTCGAGGGCGCGCGGCTGAACGTGGCATATAACTGCCTCGACCGGCACCTCGACAGCCGGGGCGAGCAGGTCGCGATTCTCTGGGAAGGGGACGACCCCCAGGTGGATCGCAGCATTACGTACCGCGAGCTGCATGCGGAAGTGTGCAAGTTTGCCAACGTGCTCAAGTCACGCGGTGTCGAGAAGGGCGACCGGGTCTCCATCTACATGCCGATGATCCCCGAGGCCGCCGTGGCCATGCTCGCCTGTGCGCGCATCGGTGCCGTCCACTCCGTGGTCTTCGGCGGCTTTTCGCCGGAGTCGCTCAAGGACCGTGTTCTCGACTCGGATTGCCGCGTCGTCATCACCGCCGACGAGGGCCCGCGTGGCGGGCGCAACGTACCGCTCAAAGCGAATGTGGAGAAAGCGCTCGAACACTGTCCCAACGTGCATACCACGGTGGTCGTGCGACGCACCGGCGGCGACGTCCCCACGCACAGCGGGCGTGACGTGTGGTACCACGAGGCCATGGCCGCCGCCTCGAGCGACTGCCCCGCCGAGGAGATGGACGCGGAGGATCCGCTGTTCATTCTCTACACCTCCGGCTCCACGGGTAAGCCGAAAGGGGTGCTGCACACTACCGGCGGTTATCAGCTCTACACGGCCATTACCCACAAGTACGTCTTCGACTACCATGACGGCGAGATCTACTGGTGCACCGCGGATGTCGGCTGGGTGAC